>Ga0310694_10000719_pt1 | contig 41859 bp, 31 predicted proteins | sample 174DNAGHGhighgp2_FD_203884 | JGI IMG/M metagenome (GOLD analysis project Ga0310694, IMG submission 203884) | Sheep rumen microbial communities from Palmerston North, Manawatu-Wanganui, New Zealand - 1742 DNA GHGhigh gp2 (v2) (version 2) | ecosystem: Host-associated > Mammals > Digestive system... | reverse complement strand
TCTGCCGGTGCAGCGGGCTGCGGCTCTTCGGCAGGTATAACGGCTTGTACGTCGGTTGCGGCAGGCTCTTCGGGTGTGGTACTTACGCGCTGCTCAATGTTGCTGCGCATGCTGTCTGCCCAGTTCACGATCCGGTGACGCAGTATGAAGTACGCAATCACCAGCAGCATGGCAAACACCCCGATGGTTATCAGTCCTGTCAGCCACGGGTTGAACGGCTTCTCCTCCTTATTCCTGTCTTCTGTCAGCGCCTGTGCTCTCTCAGCAGGTTCTGCCTGCGGTCTGTCTTCTGTCAGCTCCAGCGGTCCCTTAGCAGATGTCATGGCGTTGAGTTCGCTCAGTATGCCTTTGATCTCTTCCGCCTGCTCGCCGAGTTTCTGTATGGGGTCAATAGGTTCGGACCCTGCCCCCTTCCTCTCCCTCAAGTTCACCCCACTACCGTTGGTCGCGGGGACCCCAATAGGGCGGGGAGTAATTACTCTCTCCCTTGTTAGGGGAGAGCCGGAGAGGGGTCTTTTTCTCTCCTCAACAAACACCACTTTCTTGTGTCCGGCTATGGTTATCCGTTCGCCGGTGGTGACGTTCACGCTTTCGCGTGCAGGCATATCCTGCAGCTTGAATGTGCCCAGGCCGTTGACGGTTACGCTGCCGTCTTTCTGCAGACCTTCCTGAATAGTGCTTGTCAGGCCGGCGAGGAAGTCGTCCGCCACTTTCTCACTTACGTTGCTGCGTGCACTCAGTGCCTTGCGCAACGATACTAATGTCAAATGTTCTGCCATAAAATCATGTACGATTTTGTGATTTACGATTTGTTCATTTGTTAACTGCGTCCTTGAGCCGCGGGTTGGCCTTGAATGTCCACACATCTTTTGCGGGAACGTGTGTTTTCTTGCCGTTACGCGGGTTAGTGACAGTACGTGCCTGGTGCGGACGTACCTCCAGCGAGCCGAAATGTTGGATCTTCACGTCGCCGCCCTCATTGAGTGCGTCGGTGATGATCAGCACGGTTTGTTGCAGCAACTGTTCTGTTGCCTGCTTGGTCAGTGCCGCTTTCTGCGACACGGATTGTATTAAGTCTTTGTGTGTCATAATGTTCCGTATAAATCCACTCCCTCGTAGCTTGTTATCCGAACGTCGTAGAACTCCCCGACGCTCAACGCCAAGCCCTCAACAGGAATCAGCACCTCGCAATCCACCTCGGGCGAGTCGGCTTGTGTGCGTCCGATGAAATAGTCACCCTCTCGTCGGTCGATGATCACGCGTTGCGTGGTGCCTACTTTCTGTTCGCTTTTCTCGGCGGCGATCTGCTCCTGTATGAGCATCAGCTCGTCCAGGCGTTGCTCTTTTACTGCCTGGGGTATATCGTCCTCGTAATGGTTGGCGGCGTATGTGCCCTCTTCTTCGCAGTAGGCGAACGCTCCCATGCGGTCGAAGCGTTGCTTCTTTACCCATGTTTTGAGTGCCTCAAAGTCCTCTTCTGTCTCTCCCGGATGTCCGACCATCAGTGTGGTGCGGAGTGTTATGCCCGGCACCTCGCGTCGTATGCGTTCGAGCAGTGCGTCCTGTTCGGCAGCGGAAATATGCCTGCGCATGAGGCTGAGCATGCGGTCGGTGCAGTGCTGCAGGGCGATGTCGAGGTACTTGCAGATGTTCGGATGTCTTGCCATCACGGGCAGAATGTCGTACGGAAAGTCCGTCGGGTAGGCGTAATGGAGGCGTATCCACTGCACGCCCTCTATCTCAGCCATCTTGTCGATCAGCTCCGCCAGCCGATGCTCGTGGTAGATATCCAGGCCGTACGACGACAGGTCCTGCGCAATCACGTTGAACTCTTTCACGCCCTTGCTGACCAGCCATCGCACCTCATCGAGTATCTCGTCCATCGGTCGGGAGGTGTGTCTGCCGGTGATGAGCGGTATAGCGCAGTACGAGCAGAACCGGTTGCATCCCTCGCTGATCTTCACGTAGGTATAGTGTGGCGGCGTGGTTATTGTCCTCTCGTAGGGGAAGCCTACTCCCAACCCCTCCCTAAAGGGGAGGGAGGAAGGTTGTGTGAGGCGTGTAATCAGATTATCATAATCAAACTTCCCGTACCACCCATCCACCTCGGGAATCTCAGCTGTGAGCTCCTGCATGTACCTCTGACTGAGGCAACCCATGACGTACAGTTGGCGCAGTTGGCGATGTTTCTTGCGCTCCGCCATCTGCAGGATCATGTTGATGCTTTCCTCTTTGGCGTCGCCTATGAACCCGCAGGTGTTGATTATTGCTATCTCTCCTTTGGGTTCGGGAGCGTCGTGTACGCAGGTGTATCCGGCAACCTCCAGCCGCCTCATGACGCGTTCGGCATCCACGAGGTTCTTCGAGCACCCGAGGGTGATGATATCTATCTCAGACTTGTGCATATATCGGTTTCGCAATTGAGCCTACAAAATTACAAAAAATTTTTGAATTATGCAAGTAATTCATAAAAAATAATCGTTCGAATGCATGTGAGATAAGAAAAATAAATCCACATCTGCAATTTTATCGCTGAATCCCTCCGTGCCTACAGTATACGTAAGATTTCCATCTTCCACTTTACCGCGTCTTCATGCAAGTATGTACCATAGGCACTTTCTCCCTGTGGCCTCGCGGAGCACAATTTGCCTTCATTCATCAGTCTTTCTGCATCCGGGTGCCCGTTGTAGTTCTGTGGTTTAGATGGCCGAAAATCGTTGATCGTCCATAGCAGGCGTTTGCCGCACCAGCCGTTTGGATTCTTCAGTTCGGCTATAAGCAGTTCTTGCATAATAGACTCGCATCTTTCCCATGCGTTACGAGACTCATTGAGCTCCGATTGCGATAACTGACTCTCGCCGCTTCGTTGCCGGTAGGCTTCAACCAATAAATCAAAAGAAGAAAGGGGAGAGGAGTTCTGCGGCGCGATATTTTCGCGCGCATTTATATTCTCTTTTTCTTTTTTTATTTTATTAGTAATAGGGGGTATGGGGGAAAGAGGCGCAGCAACTGCGCATTTTTGCGCATCGGCTGTCAATCCCTGCGCAACACACTCACTCTCATGCGCACTTTTCTGCGCACTCTCCTGCGCAGCATATACGCACTGATAACCCTCTGCCGTCTTACGTATGTAACCCTCATCTATCAGTGAACTCATGATCGCTCTAAGTGAAGATTCGGGCATACGAAAACAGTCCGCCAGCTTGCGGGTACTACCACGCCATGTCTTTATACCATACAGGTAAGCAAATACGTTACTCATTGCAAATTTGTTTGGAAATAATTCCAACATGAAATCATATACTTTGTAGTACATAATTTATCAAAAATTTTGTGCTCGGTTTTGAGTTGACCGGCCGGTCGATGGGATCCCAAGACCACAAAACTTTTGCTGTTATTTTATTTTGTTTGATGCATTCTCAATAATGCACCGCTTTCCGATTTTCTCGAAAAACAGTGCAAATTTACAACATTTTTTGCCCAAAAGCAAAAACTCTACAAAATGTAAACACAAAAAACACCGCTAATCGGCTAATAGTTAGCGTCTTAGCGGTGTGTCGCGTGAAATAGTAACTCTACAAAAAACTCAACATGAACTCTACAAAATTTCGTGGCGCTCGTCGAAGCTTAAGTAGCATTTTAAACTTATAGTGTTTGCTGTTCGGTTAAAATCGCTGGGGCTTTTATATGCAACTGTATGCCTGAATACCTGGCAGAACTTCCTTAGCCATTCTTTAAACCTGGGCGTATCTTTAATGTAATCTTTTGCTGAATAGAGTTCATACGCCATTCTTAGCCACTCGGTGTCTTTTACTTTTTCTCTTTCTTCTATCAGGCGCGTAACCAATCTTTGGCAGTTTTGGGTTTTACTGTATCGGGTTTTAAATATTTCCTGCAGTTCTTCTTCGGTGGGATTACTATTGCTACTAAATCGCTTCGTTTCGTACGTCGATTGTGGCTGCGTGGTGCTTGTGTTCTTCCATTGCAAGTATTGAGGTTCTATCTCGCGGAACAAGGTGTACTCAAACCGGGCTATTTCTTCATCTGAACATTTGTCAATGTCGAACAACTTGAGTTGCTGAATGTATTTCCAATCGTTCCGCAGTTCGCCGATAAGCAAGGCAGCACGCTGTTCACCATACGCTTCCGCTATGATTTCAAGGTTGCTGATCAGCATATCTCCATCGAATGGGATTATCTTCATATCCTCGGAGGTACCGAATGCTGCTTTCGCTTCTATCATATATGTGACATCTTCCGTAATATAATGCCACACACGCATGTTTTTGAGCACTTTCTTGCTGCCGTCTATCGTCATATCATATTCTGCCAGTAAGTCGCAACTGCCAAAATACAGGGTTCGCTTATGTAGCATATCATTTATCCACTCCTCCATGGCGGAATCATTCACACGAGCATTGCAGTACATCTCGCCTGCTATCTCGCCTTTCACTATATATTGGTTCGTAATATGCCTGTCAACCGGCAGCCACGTTAACGGGTGTAACCATAAACGCAGAATCTCTATGATTCTTGATAGAGTGAATTGATTGGTTACGTTTTCCCAGTTGATACTCTCCTGGTCTCTCATCATTATCTCCACCAGCAGATGATCAAGAACCAGCGACGATTTATACGTCCCTATATACGCATAGTTCTTGATGAAATTGTCATCAAATTTGACCTCCTCTGGTACATCTTCAGGCTGATATACTTCCTGATTGAACAACTCCTGCAATTCGTCAATTGATAATAGTTTGTTTTCTTCCATGGCTTCTTTTTTGTCAATTTGTCCTATGCGTTTCTATTTGATATGTATCATATGCGTTTCTATTTGATATGTATTATATGCGTTTCTATTTGATATGTATTATATGCGTTTCTATTTGATATGTATTATATGCGTTTTTTATATGTCTGCTTTCTTGTTATGCAATTCGTGCCGTTCTATCGAGGGCTTATCGATGGTTTATCGATGGTTTATCGAGGGTTTCTCGATGGTATATCCCTCATTTTCCCCTTTCCCCTTTCCCCTCATTTTCCCCTTCTGCCGCATAATTGCGGCAGGGTTATCCTTTTGGTGTCCTGTGCTCGGCGCTTTCAACGCCGAGTCTTTCGCTTTCCCGCCGTGTAAGCGTAGCGGTGTTCTGTTCCCGGCGGTATTCCGCCGTTTGTCTTCTTTCCTCCATGCAAAGTTACAACATTTTTTTCAAAAATGCAAATAATTATTCCCTTTTTTGCACAATAGTGCCGAAAAACTTGCAAATGTCAATAAATTTTCGTACATTTGCACACTCAATTACCAAATCCCAAATACTTCTATGGCAGACGACAAAAAGATTATCTTCTCGATGGTTGGCGTGAGCAAAACCATCCAGCAGAACCAGAAACGTATTCTGAATAACATCTACCTCAGTTTCTTCTACGGCGCCAAGATCGGTATCATAGGTCTGAACGGTGCCGGTAAATCCACCCTGATGAAGATCATCGCAGGTATCGACAAGAACTACCAGGGCGAGGTTGTTTTCTCGCCGGGATACACGGTCGGTTACCTGGAGCAGGACCCGCAACTCGACCCCACAAAAACCGTTCGCGAGTGTGTGCAGGAGGGTGTGCAGCCAATCATGGATATGCTCCGCGAGTTCGACGAGATCAACATGGCTTTTGCCGAGCCGGATGCGGATTTCGACAAGCTCCTTGCACGTCAGGCTGAACTGCAGGACAAACTTGATGCAGCCGATGCGTGGAACATCGACCAGCGTCTTGATCGCGCGATGGATGCGTTGCGTTGTCCGCCTGATGATATGAATGTGCAGACGCTCTCCGGCGGTGAACGCCGACGCGTGGCACTATGCCGCCTGCTGCTGCAGCAACCTGACGTGCTGCTGCTGGACGAGCCCACGAACCACCTCGATGCCGAGAGTATAGACTGGCTCGAGCAACACCTGCACCAGTACCCGGGCACGGTGATCTGTATCACCCACGACCGCTACTTCCTTGATAACGTTGCCGGTTGGATTCTCGAACTTGACCGAGGCGAGGGTATACCCTGGAAAGGCAACTACTCCTCATGGCTCGAGCAGAAAACAACGCGCATGGCGATGGAGGAGAAGCAGGCCAGCAAACGCCGCAAGACCCTGGAGCGCGAACTGGAGTGGGTACGTATGGCACCCAAAGCCCGACAGGCAAAATCCAAAGCTCGTCTGGGCGCCTACGACCGCATGCTCAACGAGGAGCAGAAGGAGCGCGAGGAGAAACTGGAGATATTCATCCCCAACGGTCCGCGTCTGGGCAACAAAGTTATCAATGCGGAGGGCGTGAGCAAGGCGTTTGGCGACAAACTGCTGATGGAGGATCTGAACTTCATGCTGCCGCCTAACGGCATTGTAGGTATCATTGGACCCAACGGCGCAGGCAAGACAACTTTGTTCCGCATGATCATGGGAATGGAGAAGCCCGACAAAGGCACGTTCACCGTAGGCGAGACAGTCAAGGTGGGCTACGTCGATCAGGTGCACTCGAACATCGACCCGAACAAAACCGTATATGAGACCATCGCCAACGGCACGGAGTTCATCCGCGTAGGCGGTCGTGAGATCAACGCACGCGCGTACCTGAGCCGGTTTAACTTCACCGGTGCTGACCAGGAGAAGAAGTGCGGCGTGCTGTCCGGCGGTGAGCGTAACCGCCTGCATCTTGCCCTCACGCTCAAGAGCGAGGCAAACGTGCTGCTGCTCGACGAGCCCACGAACGATATCGACGTCAACACCCTGCGTGCACTGGAGGAGGGCTTGGAGAACTTCGCAGGCTGTGCCGTAGTGATCAGCCACGACCGCTGGTTCCTTGACCGTATATGCACGCACATCCTCGCCTTTGAGGGCGACAGCAAGGTGTTCTGGTTCGAGGGTGACTACAGCGACTACGAGGCGAACAAAAAGATGCGCCTCGGCGAGGATGCCCTCACGCCGAAGCGTATACGCTACAAGAAACTCGTGTAAGATCAGCCAAACTTGGCTGATACATCTACAGCCTATTGACAGAAACCAACAACAGCAGCCTTTCGGGGCTGCTGTTGTCGGTAAGCGGTTAATCCGTTGTGGTTAGTTGATCGCAGTGAGAATAATATACTGCCACGGTGCGAGTGTGCACTCGTACTTCTCGTCCAGCAAGACAGGGCTACCACTCATGTCAATGTAGTCACCTATGTAGTTGCCGACATTGACAATAACGTCCTGATGATCATCGCTCATGTTGATGAGTGATATAACCTTGTTGGTTTTCTTCTGTTTCGGCACGGCAGCCTCACGTGCGCAGGCAAACACCTTGTCGTTGTCGCACTCCAGGCGAACCATCGGTGCACCGAGTTCGGGCGAGTAGAGTGCAGGGTTACTCCGGCGGATGTCGTTGAGCTCCGTGTACAGCGGCCGCATGCGGCAGTTGTCGTCGCGGTCGATGCAATCTTTCTCGAAGAACTCCAGGCGGTGATGGTTGCCGTACTCCTGACCGGTATAGATCAGCGGCATACCCGGGATGATATACGTGAAAGCGGTCATTGCTTCAACGGCTGCATTGCTCTTCAGGCGCTCGTACTCGTCACCCGACCAGGAGTTCTCGTCGTGGTTAGATATGAAGTTCATGCGGATAGCATAATCCTCAACCGTCGTGTCTGCCTTGGCGAAATAGTCCCACAAGTCCTGCACGCTGTTCGTGCCTTGTGCCACGCCGTTGATCAGGTGGTGAAGTGTCCAGCCGTAGTACATGTCGAACGCCGATTCGCAAAGCTCCATAGCCTTGTCTTCATCCTCAGCCAGGGTGAACATGTCGGGGTGCGTCTGTCGCAGTTCGCTCATCGCATCGTTCCAGAAGTCGGTAGGCACCTCGCCGGCTACGTCGCAACGGAAACCGTCGATGCCGATCTCGTCCATCCAGAAGTGCATGGCTTCCTTCATGGCAGCACGCATGTCTTCGTTCTCGTAGTTGAGCTTGCTGATGTCCGTCCAATCGTACTGCACCATGAGGTTGCCGTTCTCGTCGCGGTAGTGCCAGCCTTCGTTCTGCGTCCATTCGCTGTCAGGAGCGGTGTGGTTGGCCACCCAATCAAGGATAACCTTCATGCCCAGCTCGTGCGCCTTGGCAAGAAAATGCTCAAAATCCTCGCGTGTGCCGAACTCGGGGTTGAACTCGCAGTAGTCAACAATGCTGTAGTAACTGCCCAGCGTGCCTTTTCTGGTCAGCTTGCCGATGGGCTGTAGTGGCATTATCCAGATGATATCCACACCCATCTCTTTTAACTTCGGCAGCTCGGCTTCGGCAGCGCGGAACGTGCCTTCAGGTGTCAACTGGCGGGTGTTCAGTTCGTAGATCGTTGCATCATAAGCAAACTTCGGATGTTTGGTCTGCTGTGGTTCTTGCTTGGCGCACGACATGATCGTCAATGCCACCAACAGGAGGGTACATAGTTTTTTCATGGCGTATTATTTTTTAAGGTTAAACAATTTTCAATTTTCAATTGTATATGTCAGATCCTTGCGGTTGATCGTTACGCGTACTTTCTTACCCATGTACGTGCGCGTGTAGGTCCACTCGTCTTCCGTCAGGTTCTCGGTCTGCATATCGCCGTACAGCAGTGGCATTGATGTGCGGCGCATGCGGATCAGTTTCTGTACCTCGCTGCGCATCTGCTGCTCTTGCTCGTTCAGCCTGTCAAAACGCATCATAAGGCGGTTGTCGGGGTCGTTGGCACCCACCTCGCCGTACTCGTCGCCCTGGTAGATGCAGGGCACACCGGGTATAGTGAAGTTGATCACCTCCTGCAGCATAGCCTTGCGGTACGCCACATTGGCGTCGCCTATGCCTACCATGCGTGTCCAGCCTGCCTCCTTGCCATCCTCATCGGCACGGATAGCGCCGCCGGCAAGAGAGGCTATACGTACCTGGTCATGATTGCCGGAAATGTTGCCCATGGTGTGGTGCGCACCGTAGGCTGCCATCGACTCCCGGACTATTCTTTCCAACTCGCTCATCGGGAACTTGCTGTCAATCACCGACTCGCGTATGCCGTAATACTCGTTGAAGTCAAACTGTGCGTTGAGCATACCTGTCTTGACGTACATGCCAATCAAGTCGGGCGAACCGTAGGTCTCGCCGATCATCCATATATGCCGTTCGGGGAATCGTGTGGCAATCTTGTGCCCGAGCATGCGCCAGTAGCCTTCGGGTATATGCTTGCACGCGTCGTGGCGGAAACCGTCAAACGGGTAGTTCTCCAGCCAGAACAGTGCCGTGTCAGTCATTGCCTCACACACCTCGGGAATCTCCAGGTTGAGCGAGGGGATATGTACATCAAACCAGGTTGTCAGGCGCGCCTCGTCCCACAACTCGAAGTTCCTGCGACCATCCGGCAATATGCTGTCGGTTATCCACTCGGGGTGCTGTTGTATCACGGGCGAGTTGATATGCAGGTGGTTGGCTACATAATCCAGCACGACATGCAAGCCGTGTGCGTGGGCTGCGTCCAGCATGGCGCGCAGTTCGTCGCCCGTGCCGAAGCGGTGATCCACCTTGTTGTTGTATATCGGCCAGTAGCCGTGGTAGCCCGAGAACTTCGTGTACGTCTTGCTCGGGTCGTACTTGTTGCCGTTCTTGAACGGGTAACGTCCCCATGCATCGGTCGGGTTCTGCGTGATAGGTGATATCCAGATAGTGGTTATACCCAGGTCTTCAAAAAATCCGCTATTGATCTTCTCCGTTATACCCGCCAGATCACCGCCCTGATAATCGACTATCGGCAGTACCTCCGGATCGTTCAGCGGCTCGTCGTTAGCCGTGTTGCCGTTGTAGAACCGGTCGATCATCAGCGAGTAGAGCACCTGCGTCTGGTCGTCGTTAATCGTCAGTTGGGCTGCGTCAGTCACCACCTTGCCGTCCTGCATCGGGATGAGCACGTCGTTCAGTCGGCTCTGGGCGTTGGCGGCATAGAGGCGGATGAACGAACGTCCTTCAGGGCAATCGGGTATATGCAGCGTGCCTGTTGTGCCCTCTATCTCCAGCATGTCGGGACCGAGCAACTGGTTGTCGAGGTACGCCTGTACGTCGTAGCCCTCAGCCGGCAGACTGAACGTGATCGTACGCTCGGTGCAACCGGTGGTCAACAAGCCTGTCTTGAACGGCAGATCGGGCAGGATGGCTATGTCGTAGCGAGTATGATCGGCTGTCTCTACCGACAGGGTGGACAGCGTGTTGTTGCCCTGCAAATCAAACTCCAAACGGGCAAAGTTGCTTACTTTGTACCCGGGCATAGCCTCGATAACAGGCGTGTCGTCCGTACTGAGCGCCGGCAGATAATCCGTCAGCCATACATGCTGCACACCGCCTGTGTAATAAACGGGCATAATAGGATTGACAACAGGCTCGTTGCTGTTGGCGCAGGCACGTTTGCTGCCGCAGGCACTCAGCGTGAGCGATACTACGAAACAGATGAGGATAAGTGTGGTCTTTTTCATATTATAAGAGTGTGTTTGTCGTGATGAAGATTGTCTTTCATGGTTCGGGCGAACACTTTCGCACTACAAAGATACAAAAAATAATTCATTTATGCAAGAGCAATATAGCAAAAAGTGATTTTTTTTTGTTATTTTGTTGCATTTTGTGCCTAAAGGGTGTGTAGAGGTTTGTTTTTTTGGCAAAAATTGTGTACTTTTGTACATGTTTAACGGCTTAACAGTTTAACAGCTTAACAAAATCAATCATGTCAAAATCTTTCGTTTTTCCCGGTCAGGGTAGCCAGCATACAAGTATGGGCAAGGACCTGTACGACAACCACGCCGTAGTTCGTGAACTCTTTGAGCGCGCCAACGAACTGTTGGGTTTCCGTATAACGGACGTTATGTTCAACGGCACCGATGAGGATCTGCGTGCCACGCGTGTCACCCAGCCTGCCGTGTTCCTGCACTCTGTGGCGGCGTTCATGGTCAACACGATCGAGCAGCCGCAGATGGTTGCCGGTCACAGCCTGGGCGAGTTCTCCGCGCTGGTGGCGTGCGGTGCGTTGGCGTTTGAAGATGCGCTGCTGCTCGTGAGCGCACGTGCCGAAGCCATGCAGAAGGCGTGCGAACTCCAACCCGGCACAATGGCTGCCGTACTCGCTCTGCCCGACGAGAAAGTTGAGGAGATATGCAACAGCATAACCGACGATATAGTAGTGGCTGCCAACTTCAACTGCAACGGACAGATTGTTATTTCCGGCACGGTGAGCGGTATCGACAAGGCTATCCCGCTGATGAAAGAGGCGGGTGCCAAGCGTGCTATCAAACTGCCTGTGGGCGGTGCGTTCCACTCGCCGCTGATGCAACCGGCGGCAGAGGCGCTCGGCAAGGCTATCGAGCAGACCACGTTCCGCCAACCGATCTGTCCGATCTACCAGAATGTATGTGCCACGCCGCAGACAGATCCTGAACGTATCCGCCACAACCTGCTCGAGCAACTCACCTCGCCCGTGCGCTGGACGCAAACTGTCAATCAGATGATTGCCGACGGAGCAAACGAGTTCTATGAGTTCGGACCCGGCGACGTGCTCAAGAATCTGATACGCAAGATCAATCCCGAAGTAACGGTCGGATAATCCGTCTATTGTCTTTCGACTATTGACTTTCGACTCTCATCTACATAAAGCCATCCTCCGGATTGCTGTCCCCTCAATCCTGGCGAATATCACTATCCCGCTGGTCGGGTTGGTGGATATGGTTATTGCCGGACATATCAGTTCGGCGTGGGCGATAGGCGGCATAGCGGTCGGTACAATGTTGTTTGACATGTTGTACGGCTGTTTCGGCTTCCTGCGTGTGAGCACGGCAGGTCTGACCGCTCAGGCGTACGGCGCCGGCCAGAGGCTGGAGTGCGGCAATCTGCTGCTGCGCTCGTCAGGTATAGCGGTAGCCGGTGCATTGCTCATCTGGCTGCTGCAATCGGTCTATCTGCAGGCGGTGCTCTACGTTATGCCCTGCTCGCCCGAGGTCGCGGAGTTTGCGCGTGCATACTTCAATATTCGCGTCTGGGCTGCTCCCGCTACGCTGATGATCATGACTTGCAAAGGCTGGTTCATTGGGATGCAGGACGGCACGCGCGCTATGGTCACCGATCTGGTGGTCAATGGCGTGAATATGCTCGCCTCGTACCTGTTGGCTGTCCACACACCTTTAGGTGCTGTTGGCGTGGCGTGGGGAACGCTCATCGCCCAATGGACAGGTCTGATCGTCGCCCTTGTTATGATTGCCACGCGCTACGCCGACCATTTTCGACTCTCGACTTTCGACTTTCGACTATCGACTTTCGACTCTTCCCGCTTCTTCCGCCTCAACTACGACCTGTTCATCCGTTCGTTGTGTTTCATTGTCGTGTATGTCGGCTGGACGGCTATCAGCAGTGCTTACGGTGATGTGGAACTCGCTGCCTCCGCGCTAATGATGAAATTGTTCATGCTCTTCTCGTTCTTTATCGACGGTTTTGCTTATGCCGGCGAGGCTCTTGTCGGCAAAACCATCGGCGAGCAGCAATCCGAACTGTCAACTCTCCATACCGTCAGATCGTTCTCCGAAGGAGATAAGAACTCTCAACACTCAACTTTAATATGGACTCTCTTCGCTTGGGGCACAGGTGTCGGCTTGTTCTTCAGCCTGCTGTACGCCCTTTTCCCCGACGCGTTGTTTGCAGCACTCACTTCTGATCAACAGGTGATCACCACCATGCACAAGTACATAGGCTGGCTGATTGCTATGCCGATAGTCAGTATGCTGGCGTTCATGTGGGACGGCATTTTTGCCGGTGCTACGCGCGGTAAGGATATCCGCAACGCCATGCTCTGGGCTGCGGCTGCCTTCGCCGGAGCCTACTTTCTGCTCTCAACACTCAACTCTCAACTCTCAACTCTCCCCTCCTTTCAGGGAGGGGCAGGGGGTAGGCTTTCCATGCACTCCCTCTACATTGCATACTTCGCACACCTGGCAGCAAGGGTCATTTACCTCACTGCCAAATATTTCAGACAACCAATACTTACTCTAAAATGAAACGATTCATAGTTATATTCGCGTGGCTCTCTGTAGCCACAACGCTGATGGCTGATATGCAGCCTGTCTTTATGGAAACGTTCGATCGTTGTATCGACGCCGAGGATGAGAACTACGGTTACACCGGCGGCAACGACGACCAGTGGGGTGGTGATATCGCCAAGGCGGTGGCTATCTACTCAGACAACGCCGATTGGAATTTCACCTACTGCAACGGTGCCTACCAGTGTATGAAGGTCGGTACGAGCACCAAGCAGGGCTCTGCCACCACGCCTGTTATCGCATGTCAGGGCGAGGCAGTACTCACCTGCCGCGTGGCACCCTGGGAGGGCGACTCGATCTTCACAGTCTCACTCATCGGAGGCACAACAACGGATACCACTTCGTTCAACCTCAAGAAGCACACCTGGACAGTTGTCACCGTTCGTATATCCGATATACAGGGCAGCCTGCAGATTAAGTTCAGCTCGCTCTACAAGCACCGCTTCTTCTTGGATGATATATGCGTCACCCCCGCTGACCCCGATGCAGGCGCCATACGCACCGCCGAAGGCTCAACCGTCGATTGGGGACTGATGGGCAGAAACTATTCTGCCTCCAAACGCGTACTGCATATCCATGGTGCCAACCTCACCAACGACGGCATATCCGTCAGCCTGAAGGATGGCGAACCCGGACTGTTCAGCCTTGCTGCCGACCGGCTGCCTGCCGATGGAGGCGAACTGGCTGTCACCTGCCGCCAGGGCGCTGCCGAAGGACAGCATGGCACCTACCTCTATCTCCGTGGCAAGGACAAAAAGAGCGGTCAGACAATCGAGAAACGTGTCACCTTGATCATGGAGGTCGCTGCTATCAACCTCCAGGGCGCCGGCACACGGCCTAACCCTTACACCTGCGCCGACGTGATCACACTCGCTGCCAACGAAGGGACAATATGGACCGGCACCTACTATTGGGTCACCGGATATGTGCTCGGAGGTGTCAAACGTTACAACAACCTCTACGACGGCATAAGCATGACAGACGCCCAGTCGCTTGTGCTTGCCGACGATCCTGAAGAGACGAACGACGACCGTTATGTGCTCGTACAGATCAGCCACGACGCACGCGCTGCACTCAACGTGGTGGATAACCCCGAACTGATCGGTAAACCTGTCAAGGTGCAGGGACTGTTGCTCAATGACAAGGCTAACCCGCTCTATCTCGGTAAACCCGGCGTGCGTAATGTCAGCACCGATGAGCAGTATTTCCGTCCGCTCAAGGACGGCACTGTGGTCAATGATCCGATGGACGGCATTCACGATCCCGACGAACCGATCGACCCGTATGACCCCGATCAGACTGCCGTTGAGCAGACTGTTGACGAGCAGCCGGCGTTCGACCCCTCGCAACCGTTCTACACCTTGTTTGGCGTCCGCGTCGAGGGCTCCTACCACGGCATTGTTATCCAGAACGGCCGCACTTACCTGCGATAAATTTTACCAAAAAACGTTCCGTTCGATCGGGGGTTTATCGAGGGAATATCGAGGGAATATCGATGTTTCACCGTGGTTATGTCTTCGTTTCGGTATCTCTGTTTTTTCCTTTTTTGCATTGTGCTTGAAAAAACTTACCGAAAAATTTGCAAATGTGCAATTTTTTTACTACCTTTGTAGTGCCAATCGTAAATCGTAAATGGTAAATCGTAAATGGTAAATCGTAAATAGTTATGTCTTTTGTCCATCTGCACGTTCACTCGCATTACTCGACGCTTGACGGCATGTCGAAGGTACCCGATATAGTTGATAAGTGTATCCGCACCGGCATGCCGGCTGTCGCGCTGACCGATCACGGCAATATGTACGGCATAAAGGAACTCGTAGATTATTGCAAGAAGGTCAACAAGAAGAACAAAGAGGCGTGGGCTGAGTCACACAATGCCTCCGAACCCTTTGTGCCCTTCAAGCCTATCATTGGCATTGAGGCGTACTGCGCATGGCGCTCGCGTCACTCCATGACCACCGAGCAATATACCTGGCCGGACGGCATAGTGGATCAGATCGACAAGTCGGGCTTTCACCTTATCCTGCTCGCCAAGAACGAACTGGGCTATCATAACCTGTGCAAACTGACCAGTGCGGGGTTCATGGACGACGCGTTCTACTCGCGTCCGCGTATTGACAAGGAGTTGCTGGAAATGTACCACGAGGGCGTGATCGCCTGCTCTGCATGTCTCGGAGGTGAACTCAGCCAGAAAGTGCTGCACGGCGACCGGGCAGGTGCGGAAGAAACAGTACAGTGGTTCAAACGCGTGTTCGGCGACGATTATTACATCGAACTCCAGCGCCACCAGACCGACAAACCCAACGGCAACCAGGAGACCTATCAGGAGCAGAGGCGGGTTAATCCCGTGCTCATCGAGTTGGCGCGGAAGTATGACGTAAAGATTATCTGCACCAACGATGCGCACTTCCTCGACGAGCAGAACGCCGAGGCGCATGAGCACCTGATATGCCTGTCAACCAACCAGAAGATCTCCGAACAGCGCAAACTGATGTACACCAAGCAGGAGTGGCTCAAGACACCCGAGGAAATGGAGCGAATCTTCGACGATATACCCGAAGCCCTCGCCAACACCCTGGAGGTGGCAAGCAAGGTGGAGATCTATGACCTGGACAAAGACCCGATTATGCCGCTGTTCGATATACCCGCGTCGTTCGGCACGGAGGAACAGTGGCGGCAGAAGTTCACACACGAGCAACTCTACAACGAGTTCACGCGCAACGAGCACGGCGAGGTGATCATGACCGAGGAGGAGGCTGAGAAACGTATCCACAAACTCGGAGGTTACGACCGGCTCTACCGCATCAAGTTTGAGGCGGATTATCTGCAATACCTCACCTACAAAGGTGCCCACGAGCGCTACGGCGACACGCTGACCGACGAGCAGGAGGAGCGTATCAAGTTTGAACTCCATACGATGAAAACCATGGGCTTCCCCGGATACTTCCTCATTGTGATGGACTTTATCCGTGCCGCCCGTGAGGAACTGGATGTGAGCGTCGGTCCGGGACGTGGCTCCGCTGCCGGTTCGGTGGTCGCGTACTGCCTGAAAATAACCGACCTCGATCCGTTGAAGTACGACCTGCTGTTCGAGCGATTCCTGAACCCCGACCGTATATCTCTGCCGGATATTGATACCGACTTCGAGGATTCCGGTCGCGGCAAGGTGCTCGATTGGGTGTCGCAGAAGTACGGTGCTACCCATGTGGCACATATCATCACCTACGGCAAGATGGCTACACGTTCGGCTCTTGCCGACGTGGCGCGCGTGCAAGGCGTACCTATACCCACGAGCAACCAGCTCAAGTCACTCGTTCCCGACCGTGATTTCCCCGATTCGGTCAAGGATGATAAAGGCAAGAAACCCAAGGTTAACCTCCGCAACTGCTACAAGTACATCGACGAACTCCGTCAGATATACGAGGGCGATGATCCCGTACTGCATAACACCTTGGAGTACGCTGCACAATTAGAGGATACTATCCGCCAGGTAGGCATACATGCCTGTGGCGTGATCATCGGTGCCGACGATCTGACTAAGTTCGCTCCGCTGGCTTCCGTGCTCGACCCCAAGACGCAGAAGCGCGTGCTTGTTACCCAGTACGACGGACATGTGGTGGAGTCGGTAGGACTGATCAAGATGGACTTCCTCGGACTGATCACCCTGTCAATCATCAAAGAATGCATACGAACCATCAAGCGCACCAAGGGAATAGATGTGGACATCGACCACATTCCTCTGGACGACGAACTGACGTACAAACTGTTCCAGGAAGGGCGAACGGTAGCCGTGTTCCAGTTTGAGTCCTCAGGAATGCGCAGTTACATGCGCCAACTCAAGCCGACCGTGATGGGCGACCTCATAGCCATGAATGCTCTATACCGACCCGGACCGATGGATTATATCCCGCAGTTCATCCGCCGCAAGCACGGTGTGGAGCCTGTCACCTACGATATACCTGTCATGGAGAAGTACCTGAAAGATACGTACGGCGTGACCGTCTATCAGGAGCAAGTCATGCTTCTGTCACGACTGCTTGCCAACTTCACCCGCGGCGAGAGTGACAAACTCCGTAAAGCCATGGGTAAGAAGCAGATGGCTATCCTGCAGGAGTTGAAAGGCAAGTTTATGACAGGTGGCAAGGCGAACGGTCATGACCCGAAGATACTTGACAAGATTTGGGCAGATTGGGAGAAGTTCGCATCCTATGCCTTCAACAAGTCGCACGCGGCGTGCTACTCGTGGGTCGCCTACCAGACTGCTTATCTCAAGGCGCATTATCCCTCTGAGTTCATGGCGGCTAACCTCACTATCCTCAAGAACAGCACCAAGGATGTAACCCGCCTCATGGACGAGTGCACCGAGATGAACATCCGCGTACTCGAGCCGGACGTCAACGAGTCGGGACTGAACTTCATGGCGAACAGCAAGGGCGATATACGCTTCGGCTTGGGCGGCGTGAAGGGAGTAGGCGAGAATGCCGTGGAGGCTATCGTCTCCGAGCGCGAGAAGAACGGTAAGTACAAGGATATATTCGACTTCGTGGAACGCGTCAACCTCACTGCCTGCAACAAGAAAACAATCGAAAGTCTCGCCTATGCCGGAGCGTTCGACTGCTTCCAGGGACTCTACCGCGAGCAACTGTTAGGTTATAACTCCAAGGGCGAAGTTGTGCTCGACACGCTCGTTCGCTACGGCAACCTCTACCAGCAGAACAAAGCCGACAACCAGTTCACCTTGTTCGGCGCAGCAGACATGGAAGTGGATATACAGAAACCCGAACTGCCCAACGTGCCGCGTATGACGAACATTGAACGCCTCAACAAGGAGAAAGAGATGATCGGCATCTATCTCTCCGCTCACCCGCTGGATGATTATGAGTTTGAGGTGCGCGAACTGTGCTCGGTTACCGCTGAGGAACTCAAGCATTTCCGCGATTGGGAGAAACCCGAACAACGTGCCGCCGCAATCGCCCAGTTTGCACAGGGAGGCAACGATAGCGGAAGCGACGAGCAGGAGACAACCATCGAAACCATCGTAACCAGCGATGCAGATGGCGAACCTGTGACCGAAGAGAAAGAGGTCGTGTCCGATGCAGCTCCGCAACAGGCACGCGTGTCGCCCGAAGAATGGATACACGCGCACGAGAAACGTATTATCAACGTTGGCGGAATAATCACCGCTGCCGAGGAGCGTACTTCGCAGAAGGGTACATTGTACGGACGTTATACCATTGAGGATTATACCGGCAGTTACGAGTTCATGATCTTCGGTGAGGATTACAAACGCTTTGCTCCGCTGCTGAAAAAAGATGTGTATGCATTCGTCTCTCTGCAGGTTCAGCCGAGAGGGTGGGGCGGAAGGTACTACAAGGATGTACCGTTTGCCGAAGCCGAATATGAGTGCCGTGTCAAGGATGTACAACTCCTGCAGGACGCACAGAAGAACCGCGTACACAACCTCACTCTCACTATGCCTGTTGACAAACTCACCGAAGCGTGGGCGGCTGACTTCCAAGACCAGTGTAACGCCGCCAACGACAACGATGGATTGGTTATCCGATTCCGCATCGAGGATTCGTTGCATCATAACGGCATAACCCTCACAGCACGAACAGTACATATCCGTGTAACCAAACCCTTCTACCACTGGCTCAGTTCGCAGAAGAAGGATGCGGTACTCAATTATCAATTCAGTTAAAAAGTGTGCAGAGGAAAAAGGGTACAAATGTCATTCAACGAAGCGTTAACATATCTCTATACAATTGCACCGCCTTTTCATCAGGTGGGTGCAGCGGCGTATAAGCCCGGGCTGCATACCATGCAGCAGCTTATGAATTCTTTAGGCTGGCAGCAGTCGTTCCCCGTGGTTCATGTCGCCGGCACCAACGGCAAAGGATCCACCTCGCATCTCATTGCCTCTGCACTGGCTGCTGCGGGCTACAAAGTGGGGTTGTACACCTCACCGCATCTTGTGTCGTTCTGCGAACGGGTGCGTGTGATTGAGCGCCGGCGTTCCTGCCATGATAATCCCGGAGAGGTAGGTTTTTCCCTTATTCCCGAGACTTTTGTGGCACGTTTTGTTGAAGACCATCAAGCGCTGTTTGCCGAACTGCAGCCCTCGTTCTTCGAGATCACCACGGCTATGGCGTTCTGCTGGCTAACAGAGCAGAAGGTAGATATAGCCGTGATTGAAGTCGGCTTGGGAGGACTGCTGGATGCCACCAATATTGTCAAGCCTGTACTGAGTGTCATTACCAATATCGGCATGGATCACACCGACCTGCTCGGGCATTCGCTTGCTGAGATTGCCACGCAGAAGGCCGGAATAATCAAACCCGGTGTACCCTGCGTGATTGGCGAGACGCACCCGCAAACTGCGCCTGTTTTCCTCAGCCGTGCCGAAGAGTGCGGCATTCTTGGCGACGGATTGGAGACAACCGGCTGCCGCTTGTGGTTTGCTGACCAATGCGAATTCCTGCGACGCCAACGCCTGCGTCTCGCGCCCGACTGCGAACTCCGCGGCGATTATCAGCAGCGTAACCTGCAGACTGCCTACGTCGCCTTGCAAGTGCTGCGCACCCACTCTCAACTCTCAACCCTCAACTCTCCCGCCATAGCCGAAGGTTTTGCCAATGTAGTGACTTACACCGGCTTGCGCGGGCGCTGGGAGACCTTGTGCAATCGTCCGCTCACTATCTGCGACACGGGGCACAACAGTCATGGCGTTGCCACGTACGTAGAGCAACTGCGCCGCATCGACAAACGCAAACATATAGTCTTCGGCATGGTTGCCGACAAGGATATTGACAACGTGCTGCGGCTCTTACCTGCGGATGCAACTTATTACTTCACCCAACCTGCCAGCCATCGCGCCTTTCCTGCCGTACAGTTACTCGCCAAGTGGCTGGCTATCCATCCTGACTCAACGGCGCAGGCATTCGGTTCGGTGGCGGAAGCATTAGCCCGTGCGCAAGCCGCTGCGCAACCGGAAGACATGATCTTCATCGGTGGCAGCAATTACGTTGTAGGCGAAGCGATACAAAGGATGAATAATTAACTTGGTTAAGCCAATACTAACTAATCAAAATAACTACCATGTACACAAAATTCCAACAACATCTTCAGGATGAACTGCAGCAGATTCAGGCTGCAGGCTTGTACAAACGCGAACGCGTGATTGTCAGTCCGCAAACCTCCGGCATTCAGGTCGCCGCTGATGGCAAACCTGCCAATGTGATTAACTTCTGCGCCAACAATTACCTCGGCTTGGCTGATAACGCCGAACTGATCAGTGCCGCCAAAGATTGTATGGACCATCGTGGCTATGGCATGGCTTCCGTCAGGTTCATCTGCGGCACGCAGGATACGCACAAACAACTGGAGCGCGCTATCTCCGACTTCTTTGGCACCGAAGACACTATTCTATATGCCTCCTGCTTTGACGCCAACGGCGGCCTCTTCGAACCGCTGCTGACCGCTGAGGACGCCATTATCTCCGACGCATTGAACCACGCCTCAATCATTGATGGTGTACGTCTGTGCAAAGCCGTTCGTTACCGTTACGCCAACGGCGATATGCAGGATTTGGAGAAACAACTGCAAGCAGCACAGGCGCAGCGATTCCGCATCATTGCTACCGATGGAGTGTTCTCGATGGACGGCAACGTATGCCCGCTTGACAAGATCTACGAACTCGCACAGAAGTACGACGCCATGGTTATGGTGGATGAGAGTCACTCGGCTGGAGTAGTAGGAAAGACAGGTCACGGTGTAACCGAGCGGTACAACCTACGCGGTAAGATTGAAGTTATCACCGGTACGCTCGGCAAGGCGTTTGGAGGTTCGGTTGGAGGATTCACAACCGGCAAGAAAGAGATTATCGATCTGCTGCGCCAGCGCAGCCGTCCTTATCTGTTCAGTAACTCGCTGCCGCCGATGATTGCCGCTGCCGGACTGAAGACTTTGGAGATCCTCACGCGCAGCAACGAACTGCAGGATCGCCTGCACGGCAACACCGAGTATTTCATCGGGAAGATGAAAGCCGCCGGCTTCGATATCAAACCTACCGAATCGGCTATCTGTGCTGTTATGCTGTATGACGCCAAACTCAGTCAGGATTTTGCCGCCGCATTGCAGCAGGAGGGAATATACGTAACAGGTTTCTACTATCCTGTTGTGCCTAAAGACCAGGCACGTATCCGCGTACAGGTCAGTGCTGCGCATACGCGAGAGCAACTCGACCGTGGCGTGGCTGCGTTTATCAAGGTGGGAAAAGAACTCGGCGTACTCAAGTAGTGCTTACAGCAGCACTCCCTCGAGGCAAATCTTAATGCCGATGGCTATCAGGATTATTCCGCCGATGATATTCGCATTGAAGGGTAAGTGCTTGCCGAGCGTTTTGCCCAGCGCATAGCCGATAACCGAGAAGAACGTGCTGGTACATGCTATTACCGCCACAGCCCGCCATAGCACCTCGGGAACAGGGATAAACAGCACACCGATAGACAATGCGTCAATACTGGTTGCTATGGATAGCAGCAACATCGTGCCGATGCCGAGTATCGAATTACCGGTGTCGGCATTTTCTTCTTGCCCGTTGCGTTCCTTGTAGGCTTCCCACAGCATCTTGCCGCCGATAAGGCATAACAGTACGAGGGCTATCCACGGACTCCAGCGCGTGAAGAACGCTGCAAACAACGAACCTGCATAATACGTGATGAGCGGCATGCCGCCCTGAAACACTCCGAACAGTACAGCCATCAGCAGGGCTGCACGAAACTTACTGCCTTGTATGCCTTGAGCCATGGATACGGCAAAGCAGTCCATAGCCAGACCGATAGCGAGAAATATAATTGACAAAGTATTCATCGTGTGATCAATGTGGGGTGATAGTGCTTTTGTAGTGTAGCGCTTCTATTTGCTATGGGGTGAGGATTGTTTGGCATTGCGCCAGCGGTAGGCAATGCCCAGTTCGATGCGTTGCGGATAAATGCCCTGCACCGAGTTGGTGGCTACACTTTGCTTGTGAAACGATACGATATCCGTCAGGCTGACGAAATAGTTGGCTACCACCTGTATGCCTATCGGAAACTCATAACTGATCGAAGCGCCTAATCCGGAGTGATTGTCACTCAGCGAATAGACCTCGGCACCTTTCTTGCCTATGTTCGATGCGTAATTGAAGTGCGTGAACGGTCCGCCGCCTACCGACAGGTAACCTTTCTCCAGATTACCGAACCGAGCCAGAAACAGCACGGGTATCTCTACGCCAAAAGCCCACAGCAGGTTGGCTTCGTTGGTGTCCTCAAACCGGTTCTGCTCGGCAGTCAGCATCAAGCGTCCCTGGATAGCAAAGTGCTTGGTAACCGTAAAGTCAACAAAACCGCCAAGGTCGGCACCTACTTTCATGTAGGATGAGAAGTAGTTCCTGTTCTGATAAATGATGTAGTTGCTGATATTTGCCGTGGCAATCAAACCGGCAGTTACACGCTGCGGCAACTTCTCCTGGTCAATGGTATCCAGATTGATCTCCGTATCCCACGCCTTGAGTTGTTGCGCACCGATAGCAATCGGCGATACGCTCGTTTGCGCCAATAGTGCCAGGGGCAGCAAGGCTACTATGAGGAGTTTGTGTTTCATATCGGTTATAGTGCAAAGCGTACGGTTATTTTTACTCCGTTTCTACCCCAAGCACCAATCTTGCGACGATTACCGTTGGGTAGCATATAGTCGTTGTATGTGATGCGGCGGACATAATCGATGCGGATGAACTTGAGTATGTTCTCAAATCCTGCGGTAAACTCCATGTACGGCAGTTTGCCGATAGGCGAGGAGGTATAGCCGGATATATATTCGCCGTTGGCGTCAAATGTCGAGGAGTCCGGGAACTTGTAAAGCCCCTCGTTGCCGGCTATATAAGGGTTGTTCTTGTCTGTCAGTCCGCCATAGATACCCGAGAAGGAGATCACGCCGCGTAACTTGAGCCGGTTGATACCGGGTATTCGGTTGAGTATCCAACCTTTGAAGAAGTAGGTCGCATACAGAGCAACATATTCGTCCATGATAAACTCCATCGGTTGCATCAGGTTGAACGCGTTCTTGCCAAGGAAGATAGAGGTGGAGGTGGTTGGCGAATAGAGTTTGGTGAACGGCACTTTGTTCCACACCATGCCGGTTTGGATTCGTGCGTCCAAGTGTCCGAAACTTGAGAACCAGAACCGCTTCTCGGCAGTGAGTTGGGTGGCGTTGTAGAAGAATCCCTGTCCACCGGCATATCTGTCGTCCAGGTAACCAATCGTGTGACGGATACTAATGACAGGTGCGTCTTGCTCCAGGGTGAACGGTGTCTCAACGCCTACACGGTTGATCGGAAAATCTGCGCCGGGCGAATAGCGCAACTCTGCGCCGAACTCATAATTATGATACGCCTTGATGCGCTGTGTGCCGCTGATGATACCCAATGTGTCGTAGCCTGTAATCCGGTCGTAGGTCATTGCTCCGGCTGCTTCGTTGTACTCGTAATCGAAGTTGAGCTTGGTAGTCAGTTGGATAGGTAACTCCTTGTAGTACAACAGCCTGCCGCGGGCAACGTACTGGAAGTTCTTCATTACAATCTTACTTGTCGGAATAGACATGAGTATATTGTCGCGCTCCAGTACGCTGAACTGTTGTCCGGGCTCTTGCACGTCGTAGTTAAGCGACAGAGCCAGATAGTCGCGTAGCGGCTCATACTGATGGTAGCGCTTCTTGTTGAACGAGTACATGAGCGTCAGGTCGCCTTTCGGACGCTTGTCGCCAAAGCCGTAGGCGGCGTAGGTGGACAGGAAGAACTGCGGATGCAGGTTGGCTGTAGTTGTACCGCCGATACGCAGACGCACACCTTCCAGCATATTCCATGAGATAGTGTTGTATATCGGTCCGAAATCCCATTTCGATTCACCCCAGCGCGTAGATGGTACGGTGGCAACAAACTCCGATGTAAGTGCATCTACAGCCATCAGCAGTGCATTGAACTTGGGCGTATTCTTGAACTCATCTACCAGATCCATAACCGAAGACTCGTAGAACGAAAGAGGCTCGGGGCGATGTTCGTCCCAATACTGAAAGTCTTCGCGGATAGAGGTCGAGTCTGCCGGCTTGACACTATCCGTCAGTCCGTAGAACGGCGAATAAACCTCCTTGGCAATAGGTGAGTCAAAATCAAAGTCGGTATAAATCTTCGTTTGCCGTGCCAGCAAGGTGCGTTTCCTGTCCGTCAGATAGAACTTGCAGTAGGTGTATGTTCTGTCAGGTACCCATAGTCCATCAGGCAACTGCTTGTACTCGTGTGCTACCGAATAGTCGCTCACAAAGTTCAGATTGATGTGCGGAGGGATATTGATCGCATATTTTTTGATCTTGTAGGTCGAGTCGTTGACAATATACAAGTGGCCTGTAAACGAATAGGACTCCGAGTTAACAGGGACAAATGCCAGATCGATACACGACACTCCGTCCACCAGGATAGTGTCCATGATGTAGTATTGGTAGTACGCCACAGCCAGAGTGGAGGATAGCGGAGATACAAACCGGTTGAACAGGATATTCATGTTATCCTGGTTGATATCCACATCCTTGAATATGGCTTGCAGTTGCTTCTCCATCGTTTGGGTGGACATGAGCGACTCCAGACCGAAGAAGCGTTTCTTGTCAATACTTTCTTTCTCACGGTGAGGTTTCTTCTGGTAGAATTCGCGCCCGAGATTTTCGCGGATAGACAAGGTGAGAGCAGGATTGGTGCCGGTGGTGTCAATATACTTGCGGATGAAATCAACTTCTTTCCAGAACCCTTTGTTGAAGTTGGGAGCGAAATTGTCCAAAGCGAACGACTGCCGGTGATAGGTAGAGGCGGTATATTGCTCGCGTGTGCGCGGCGTGAGTGAATCCTTGTGGGCGATTACGTTCTTGATCAGTTCAACGGCAGGATTACCTTTGCGCCTGTACTCCTGCTTGCGGTGCTTGGGTGTAACGACTATATCCTGCAAGTTGTACACGTCAGGTTTGAGTTTGATCTTGATGTTCTTGCGTTGCTGGCCCTGACGCAGCGTGTACATCTCTGTCTTGTAACCTACCATCTGGAAGTTAACCGTCGTGTAACCGGCAGGATTGCTCAGCGAGAAGTTACCGTCAAGGTCGGAAGTGGTGCCATACTGCGTGTTGAGCGAACCTTCGCTGGTTGGCTTGATAAAGTATAGTTGTACAAACGGCAAAGGCTCACCCGTATCCGCGTCAACCACTACGCCAGAGAGGGAGGTAATCTTTTCCTGCGCACTTGCCGAGGCAAATACGACAAGCAGTAAGAACAGTATGTATAACTTAAACCTTTGCAATGCAGTAGCAGCCTACCATAACCAATATAACACCTATCCACTGCAGATAGCCTACCTGCTCATGAAAGATCAGCATTCCAGAGAACATTCCGAATATAAAACCAAGACTCGTGAGCGGGTAGATCTGTGAGAACGGATATTTATTCAGCAGCCAGAACCAGAACAGGTTGGCAGCAATCAGCAGAATGATAGCAACCATCATCCAGAAGTTGAGTATCACCTCGTTCCAAATATACGACCACGACCACTGCCACTCCGGCAGATCGCGCATTGCGAGTTTCAGTGCTACCTGACCCAGCACAAGCATTGCTGTCTGCAGGAGCATTAATAATACCATTACTATCATTTGCCGTGTTTGATTTTGTAGGATTCCTGTATGTCGCGATAGCGTAGAATAACTTCATCTATCACATCTTCCCACGAGCGTGCAATGGTGTTGGAGGCTTTTTTGCCTGCCGCTTGCAGTAACTCGGGGTGTTCCATCAGTTGACATATACGTGCCGCGTATGCATGTTTGTCGTTGGCGGTGAGGAATCCGTTGATGTCGGGTTGTATTACTTCAGCCGCTGTTGAATCCTGCAGCATCAGCGACGGAGTGTGCATGGCTGCCGCTTCGCGAACCACCAGCGGAGCATTGTCGTACAGCGAGGGGAACAGAAACAGGTCGGCTGCTGCATCGATTGCCTTCAGACGTTCGCGATCATGGATATTGCCCAGCATGGTTATGTTTTGTGACAATCCGAGTTCCTTGATCTTGACGCGAATGTCATGCACGGCATAACCGGTGCCGACCATGTAGAGGTGGAAAGGTTTGTCTTTGATGAGCGCCAATGATTCAAGTATAAAACCTATATTCTTCTCCCATATATGTTGTCCGACAAACAGTAGCATCGTTTCGTTGGGCAGCAGGCCAAGTTCCTTGCGCATATCGTTGCGCAACACCTCAATCTCTTCAACCGGTGTGGAGAAGTCGTTGCCATTCTCAACTACAGTTACTGCACCCTTATAGCCGTATTCGCGCAAGGTAGGTTCTACAGCCGCCTGGGGAATCCATACTTCGTCGGCTTTCTCGTAGAACCGGATAACACGCTTAATCATCATATCCACCACATCCTTGTTCGGTACGTTGTGCTCAAAGTCCTGGCGGTACTTCGAGTGGAAGGTGGCTACCAATGGTATATGCTGTGTTTTGGCTGCCGAGCGCGCAAGATCTGCCGTGGTGAACGGGCAGTGCGCATGAACAAGGTCGAAACGCATATTCCGCCATTCTTGCAGGAAGATGGGTGAGAAATACGGCAGTCCGAACCGGTAAGGCGGTCTGAACGGGATAGGAATGGAGGTAAACCTGTAAACAGGATAAGGAGCCTGCTTGATTACCTGTCCTGCTCCGGGTGCGTATGGTGTGATTACAGATACGTCGTGCCCTTTCTTGTGCAGCCAATAAGCGTAGTTCTGTACTGTTAGTGCCACGCCGTCCAACACGGGTGGAAAGTTGTCGTTAAATAATCCGATCATTTCTTGTACATTTAGTTCAAGCCGTCGGTTTAGATTCTTTCAAGTGTATTGGTAGGTATCCACCCGTTATAGTTACCAACTTCAATGTTCACATATCCGCCCAGTTCCTCGTGAATGGTTACTTTTGTTCCCTCATGCAGTGTAAACAGTTCGGTGCCGGAACGGTCGGGTGAGGCTTTGGCATTCACTATGCCGCGTGTGATGATTGCCTCGGCACGCACGCTGTCGCGGTGGTGCAGCGAGGCGGCATTCGCAAAAGCTATAGTAGAGCAAACAAGGCATACGATACTGATGTAAAATCCTGCCTTGCGTAAGCCAAGCGAACGCGAGAATGCGAACAGCAACAGGCATACAAGCATCAGGCTGAACAGGATAATCGAACTCCACATCCAGGTGCTCAGCGGCAGCATGTTGCGAAGAGTTGTTACCCATTCGCGCAGGAAGAACACCTGTGTATCGGCAATGTTGTCGATAATCTGCGTTTGTGCGAACCGCAGGTTGTACTTTGCGTTTTTGTCAGTAGGCTTGAGGCGCAGGCTGCGTTCGTAAGCCAGGATAGCTTGCGATAGTTCGCCCTGTTTGAAGTGCGCATTGCCTAAATTATAATATACGGGTGCATACGCACGTGTTATAACCGGTGCAGACTCAATGATAGCACTGTAGTCGGCAGCCGCTTCGGCGTAGTTGCCGTCGGTGTATGCCTGATTGGCGCGCGCCCACAGTTCGGTAGGCGATTGTGCAAAAGCCACTGCTGACAAGAGCAGCAGGAAAAATATATTTGTCAGTTTTTTCATAACTTGCAATCTTCTAAATCATTGATGAGTTGTTCGGTCTGTGCGTACAATTCTTCGGGTTTGATTCCCATTGCGGGAGCGTATCGTGCAAATGCTGCGTCCGACAGCACACGGTTGGTGCGATCAATCAATGTCTCGTCGATAGTTCTGTCGCGGAGCGTAGAAGTGATCGTTTCTTTGTTCAAGTCGGCAGTAGGGATCGACAGGCGGTCACTGAGATATTGCAGCGAGGCGCGTTCTATCTCCTCGAAGAACTGTTCTTTCTTTTGCTCGGAAAGCAACTTCTTTGCAGTCTTCAGTCGCTTGCGTGCCACGCTGTTCGCTTGGCGTTTGCGCATGCCTATGATATCTGCGTTCTCGCGGATACGCTTGCGGAAGATAATGAACAGCAGCGCAGCTATGATTAACGGACAGCCGTACAGCAGATACATCTGCCATGAGCCGAATGGGATGCGAAGAACCTCACTGTCACTGGCAGGAACGAAGTTGGCGGCAGATATGTAGCGGATATCCGAACCGAGTTCGCGGATGTTTTCTTTGTTCACGTAGTTTACTCCGGCAGGTTGAGCGGTTGCTGATTGGTCGCCTGCACCACGGGCGATATGCAGCGTATATTCCGGCGTGGAGAGCACTTCATATTTGCCTTTTTCCGTATCAAAGTAGCCGAACTGTATGGCTGGCAGGATATATTCGCCTGCGGCACGCGGGATAGCGAGATACTCGATTGTCCGTGTGCCGGACATACCGCCGGTTGATGTCTTGAAGTTGTTGGTTACCTTCGGATCGTATTGCTCAAATCCTTCGGGCCAATCCACGGCAGGCGTTTTCAGCAGTTTCATGTTGCCTGCACCGCGAATGGTCAAAGTCAGTGTGATAGCCTCATTGGTCTTCACTTCGGTAGATGAAAGTTTGGCGTCCATACTGAACTTGCCTACGCCGCCAGCGTACGAAGCCGGTTTGCCGGCCGGCAGCGGCGTAACATGAATCGTTGTGCCCGGTGCACGCAAGGTACGTGTGGCTGTTGTGTAGGAATTGAAGAAATCGTCGAAGATACTGCGTGAGCGTGCCTGATTGGGTACGAGCAGCACAGCCTCAAACGAGGCGGGTTCAATCTGTATGTCGCCTGACTTTTGCGGATAGAGCAGAGTGGAGTAGATGGTGGCGGTCTGGTAGTTGCGGCCGTTGTAGTTCTCGAGTTCGAGTTGTACGTCCTGCAAGTCGATCTTCTGTTGCAGGAACGAGGTGAAATCCGGCAGCGTGGTGTTGTTGGTGAACTGCTTGAGGTCCACTCCCGCTACATACACCTTGTACGACAGCAGGATAGCCTCTTGCTCATAGACTTTTGTTTTGCTGACGAGCGTGCGGACAAAGATGTTTCCTTGCTCCGGTCCGCTTTGTGTTGTTTGACCGCTGCCGCTGTTTGAGCGCTGCGCTGTTTGACCGGCTCCGCCTGTTTGAGCGCTGCCGCTGTTAGATTGTTGCGGTTGGTCTTCAGGCAGAACGGTTATCTTCACGCCGTTGGAGGTGTATCGCTCGCCGCTGACGGTAATTGTGGCAGGCGGAATACTGAACGTACCTTCCTTCTGTGCCATTAGCGTGTAGGTAAATGTCATCTGGAATGAAGATGTACGTTTGCCGTTGACAAACGAGGTAGATGACGACTGCGAGGTGTACGGACCTGCTATATAATCAAAGTCGGTAAACTCCGGTGCTCGCAGATCTTTGGCACGCTGGTTCACGGTGTAGGAGAACTGGAATGGTCTGCCTACAATCACCTGCGCCGGAGCCTGTGCGCGGAACTGTACATCTTCAGCACGCAGTATGCCTACGCCCAATACCGGAAGCAGGCATACAAAAGTCATTATTTGGATTAGTCTTTTCATGAGCGTATAATGTATTCATCTAAAAGTTGACCGTCGGTTGACCGTCGGTTGACCGTCGGGATTGACTCGAAAATGGAAGTTACCAATCGTTTTCCAAGCGGCGTTTCTTTCCTTGCGGTTTTTGTGCTTTCTCCTGTGTTTCTTGTTCGTCTTGCTCCAATGCTTGCAGAATCTGCTCGGCCGTTTCTTTGTCCATGCTGTCCTGCTCTTCAGCCTGTTGCTGTTGTTGCTCTTGCTGTTGTTGTTCTTGCTGTTGTTGTTCTTGCTGCTGTTCTTGTTGTTGCTCTTGCTGCTGTTCTTGTTGTTGCTCTTGCTGCTGTTCCTGTTGTTGCTGCTGATTCTGTTGGTTCTGCTGTTGCTGTTCTTGCTGCTGCTTCATCTGCATGGCTTTCACGAGGTTATAGCGTGTCTCGTGGTCTTTTGGTCGGATACGCAGCGACTGTTTGTACGCCTCGATGGCTTTGTCGAACTGACCTTGCGCGAAATAGGAGTTGCCCAGATTGTGGTAGTTGTCAGCAGCTTTCTCATGGTCTTTTTCGGGATCAATGAGTTTGCCTGTCTGCTCAAACGCCTCGGCAGCTTCCTGATATTTGCCGTCCTTGAAGTAAGCGCAACCTATATTGTAGTTAGCCGGAACGGATTGGTCGTTCTTCTCCAGCGCGCGTTTGTAGTGCAACTCGGCATCCACGTAGTTGGAATCCACGTACTGGCGGTTGCCTTTGCGTATATCCGGAGATTCTTTTTGTGCGAATGCCGGCGCGGAAAGTATCAGCAAAACCGCCACAGTGGCAGGAGTGCGGAAAATGTTCCAGCGGGAAAGAACTTTGTTCTTGCGCGGGAAGATAAAGAACTCAACGACGAGCAGCAACAGTGCCAGAATGGCAAACGACTGATATTGCTCGTTGTAGTCGGTGAACGTGGTGGTTTCGATCTCCTGCTTAGCCAATTTGTCCAACTCCTGCTCCAGCGCACGATAGGCGGTGTTGGTGTTGTCGCAGCGGACGTAAAATCCTTTGCCTGCCTGTGCAATCTCGCGGCACATGTCTTCATTCAGGTGGGTAATGACAACGTTTCCCTGTCTGTCCTTACGGAACTCTCCTGTTCCGGCAATAGGAATAGGACTGCCTTCGGGTTTGCCTATACCGATCACGTGTACGTGAATGCCCAGTTCGGCAGCTTTCTGTGCAGCTTCTGTTGCACCTTTCTCGTGGTTCTCGCCATCGGTGATCAGAATGATGGCTCGCGAAGCTTTACCTTCCTCGCCTCCGAATCCGCGGATAGAAGTGTTGATAGCCGCGCCGATAGCCGTTCCCTGCGTTTGGATGAGAGAGGGAGTAATATGCTGCAGGAACATCTTGGCGGATACATAATCAGCCGTGATAGGCAGTTGGGTATATGCCTCTCCTGCAAACACAACCAAGCCGACTTTGTCGTCCGACATGTTGTCAATCAGTTTGCTGAGCATCTGTTTGGCTCTGTCCAGACGCGAAGGAGCGACATCTTCGGCAAGCATGGAGTTGGATATATCCAGTGCAATCATCACTTCGATACCCTGACGTTTTTCCACGCGTTCCGATTGTCCGTATTGCGGTCGTGCCGCAGCAATAATCAGGCAAGCCAAGGCAAGCATCAATATACTGAACTTGATGTGTACGCGGCTTGTTGCAGCATTCGGCATGAGCGAGTCAACCAATGCCTTCTCGCCGAACTCGCGTGCCGCACGACGTTTCTTGCGACTCAAGAGGATGTGAGCTACTGTCATAGCAGGGATGAGCAGCAGCAACCACAAGAGTTCTATATTAGCAAATCTAAACATAAAGTCATTTACGATTTAGTCGTTTACCATTTTGTCATTTAGTTACTTATGGTGCGGAGTCCGAAGTAGCGAACGAGAATCTCCGCAATGAGCAGCAGTAAAGCCGCCAGCAGATACGGTGCGAAGTTCTCGGTACGCTTTGAGTATTCCCGCACGCGCAGTTTGGTTTTCTCCAGTTGGTCAATCTGCTCGTAGATGAGCTTGAGAGAGTTGTTGTCGGTTGCGCGGAAATATGCTCCGCCCGTAGTGGAGGCAATGTTCTTGAGCGTCGTTTCGTCAAACTGCGAATCCATCATCATATATTGCATACCCATAGGCGTTTGTACGGGGACGCGCGCCTGCCCATAGGAGCCGACACCTACGGCATAAACGCGAATACCGAACGTCTTGGCAATCTCCGCCGCCGTTTGCGGATCGATGTCGCCCGCGTTGTTCGAACCATCGGTTAACAGGATGATTACCTTCGACTTTGTCTTTGAGTCCTTCATTCGGTTGACGCAGTTAGCCAATCCCAAACCGATGGCTGTACCATCGTCAATCATGCCGAACTCTACGGCCTGGAAGAGGTTGACCAGTGCCGTATGGTCAATGGTGAGCGGGCACTGCGTGAAACTCTCACCGGCAAACACGACCAGACCGATCTGGTCGTTAGGGCGTGCAAGGATAAAGTCCGAGCCGACATTCTTTGCTGCTTCCAGCCGGTTGGGTTTGAGGTCTTCGGCAAGCATTGTACCGGAAATATCCAGAGCCATCATGATGTCGATTCCTTCCGTGCTCTCCGATTGCCAGCGGTTAGTCAGTTGCGGGCGTGCCAAAGCAACGGATAGCAGAATAACTGCAGCCACACGCAGCACGAAGGGTACGTGCAACACCCATGCGGGGAGTGCATACTTGCGTAGTGGCGAGGTGCTTGATACGCGAAGCGAAGCATCGGCATTACGCATCTGCCACACATACCAACCGATAATAGGTATCAGTAGCAGTAACAGAAATAAATATGCAGGTTGAGAAAACATCTATACTAACTATTTAACGTTTCGATGTCAATCGAAACCATTTTAACTATTTAACTCTTTATCATCTTCATTCTGCTCGGCAGGTGCAGGCTTAGTCTCGTTGACAAAATCATAAGCGATATGCAGAGCTTGTTCGTTCTCGTCAGGAGTAGCCTGCCACTTGGCAAACTTCACCAGATCAGCGAGTTGCAGCACCTTGGTAAGCGAGGCATGTAACTCGCGCTGGTCTTTCAGCACAGGTTTCATGGCTTGCAGAGTCTCGTCAGAAGTCTTTTCGGTGGATGCAATGCCAAAGCGTTTGGCAATGTACGTACGCAGTACATCTGTCAGTTCGGTGTGATACTGCTTGGTTCGTCCCTGTGTCCAGATCTTTTCTTCGCGGATACGATCAAGTTCCTCCAGAGCCACTTCTTCAGCCGGGCGTTCGGGCTCTTTCTTGGCCGCCGGCATGTACTTGCCGTTGTAGTTGCCGATCTTGCCGAGCAGCCACCATATCAACCAGCATATACCAGCCAGCAGCAGTACACCGAGAATCCAACGGATATATCCCCACCACCAAACAGGTGCTTTCTGTATGTCGCGGATGTCGCAGATTGCGTTTGTGGAATCCAGCACGAACGGTTGCACGAAGTTCAAGGTGATAGTCTCACTGTATGCTGTGTCGCTGCCGCAGGCAAAGGCAATCGGCTCGATGAAGAACAGCGAGTCTTCAAACGAGGTAAGCATCAGCTCTTGCTTGTAGTGCTTGCCTTGTTTGTCTATCGTCGAATCTATGCCACTTTGTCGTACGATCTCAACTCCGTCAATCAGTTGTTTGCCGAATGTCGGAAAGGTTACATATTCGTTGGCATCACAGTTTGCCTCAAACCTTAATCCTGTCTGATCGCCCAGACAGATTACGGTCGAGTCAAGCGAAGTGTTGATTACTATGGATAATAAGATACTAAGAAACATAATACGCAATATTACATCTTAAACAACCGCATGAGCGCGCGCACGTAATCCTGGTCAGTCTGCATCGAAACAGCATTCACGCCGGTGCGGACAAACACATCTTGTATAGCCGCCTGTTGCCTGGTCCAAGCATCACTATACGCTTTGCGGACATCTTCGCGCGAGGTGTTCACCCACAGACGTTCGCCTGTTTCGGCATCGTTGAGCTTCAGCAGACCTATATCCGGCAGTTCGGCATCGCGGCGGTCATAGACCTGTATGACATTCATGTCGTGCTTTGAGGAAGCAATCATCAAGGGTTGCTCAATCGTCAAACGACCTTTCTTTTTGCCTTCCGTCACAACCTGACTGCCTATGCCAACCAGATCCGAAATAAGGAAAGCCGTAGCGTGCCGTTTTTGGGCATTGGCGAAGAACTGAACAGCCGATGCCACATCCGTGCCCTTTGAGGTCGGCTCGAAGTCCAATAGCTCGCGGATGATATGCAGCACATGACTCTTACCTTTCTTAACAGGAATGACTTTCTCAATTTTGTCAGAGAAGAAGATACAGCCGACTTTGTCGTTGTTCTCGATGGTTGAGAAAGCGAGCGTGGCAGCGACCTCGGCTATCGTGTCGCGCTTGTACTGCGACATTGTTCCGAAATTGCGGCTTCCGGATACGTCCACGAGCAGCATTACAGTCAGTTCGCGCTCCTCCTCAAACACCTTGATATATGGCTTACCCATGCGGGCAGTCACATTCCAGTCGATGGAACGTACATCATCGCCGGGCTGGTACTCGCGCACCTCGCTGAACGCCATACCGCGGCCCTTGAACTGGCTGTGGTACTCGCCGGCAAAGATGTTGTGCGACAGAGCTCGGGTCTTGATCTCTATCTTCCGGACTTTCTTTATTAACTCTTCACTAGTCATTTGCGTGATCGACTAATAAGTGTTTCTTGTTTTGAATTTTTATTGAGCAGATTTGGTTTTTTCTTGTGAGGGAACTATGGTGACCATAGTGACCGAACAAAAAAACCAAAGATGCCAAGAAAAAGCAAAACAAATTAAGGAACTTGAACTGCGTTCAATACCTCTGTAATCACATCCTCGGTTGTCATGTTGTTTGCCTCGGCTTCGTATGTGAGACCAATACGGTGACGCAATACATCGTAGCATACGGCGCGTACATCTTCAGGGATAACGTATCCTCTGCGATGGATGAACGCGTAAGCACGGGCAGCCAAAGCCAGATTGATGCTTGCACGCGGACTACCGCCGAAGGCAATCATCTGCTTCAGGTTCTCCAAACCATATTTCTCCGGTTGACGTGTGGCAAACACGATATCCACGATGTAGCGCTCAATCTTTTCGTCCAGATAAACTTGGCGCACTACTTCGCGGGCTTTCTTGATGTCTTCGGTGGATAGGATAGGAGTGATGGTCTTCTTCTCGCCGGTGATGTTCTGGCGAATGATCTGACGTTCCTCTTCGGGTTGCGGATAACCAATTACCACTTTCAGCATGAATCGGTCGGTCTGTGCCTCGGGCAGAGGATAAGTACCTTCCTGCTCAATAGGGTTCTGCGTGGCGAGAACCAGAAACGGCTCATCCAGCTTGAATGTCTTGTCGCCAATCGTAATCTGGCGCTCTTGCATTGCTTCCAGAAGTGCCGACTGAACTTTTGCCGGAGCACGGTTGATCTCGTCTGCCAAAACGAAGTTGGCGAAGATCGGACCGCGTTTGATACTGAACTCCTCGGACTTCTGCGAATAGATCTGCGTACCGATCACATCGGCAGGCAGCAAGTCCGGGGTAAACTGAATACGACTGAAATTGGCTTTAATCAGGTCAGCCAATGTGCGGATAGCAAGAGTCTTGGCAAGTCCGGGCACACCTTCCAGCAAAATGTGTCCGTCAGACAACAAACCGATCAGCAGGCTCTCTACCAAGTGCTTTTGACCTACGATAACTTGATTCATGCCCATTGTCAGGGCGTCCACAAACGAGCTCTCGCGCTCTATGCGCTCTTGCAACTCGCGAATGTCAACTGTGTTAGTCATTGCTATATATTGTTTTTATGAATTTGCGGTGTTCAACCATTTTTTCATAAACAAAAGCCGTGCCACAATTTTGTAGCACGGCAAAAATCAAAATTCTTGTATCAATTATTCTTGATTACTCTCCAGTTCTATACGCTCTTCCGGGGTGGCAAAAAATGTTTCAAGGAACATGACAGCCATCCTCCTCCACGCTTTCCAGTTGTGCGAACCTTTGTCCTGATAGAGGGTAACAGGTATCCCGCGTTTCTCGCATGCCAATTTGAATCGGCGGCCTTTGTACAGAAATACGTCTCCCTCCGTCACGCCTATCCAGTAGTGTGCCGGTACAATCTCCGAGTCCGGGCGCTGACGCTTGTGTATTACCGGACAAAACAGACCTACTGCATCAAATCGTCCGCTATTGGCTATCACGGCAGCCTGACGTGCTCCGCAACTCAATCCGGCAATCGCGCGTTGTGTGCGCGCAGTATCCACATTATAGTGTTCTTGCACATAATCGTCAATCTCGAAGAAGGTCTCCTCAAAATCCCCGCGGAGAATAGAGCCGTAGTGGAACAGACAATGCAACAGTGATCTGGGCTCGTCCACATCCGTTGTGTCAAAACGTTGGCAATAGGGGAACGCTGCCACTATCGGATGAATCAAGCCGTTACGGATCAGGCTGTCCAAGGTATAGCGGATATTGCCGTCGCGTTGCCAGGAATAGTGGTTGCCGTGAATCCCGTGTAGCATATACACAAGCGGATAAGCCGAATCTCTCTCTGCCTCATAATTATCCGGCGTATAGACGCACACGCGCTGAATGACATGAGATGAATCACCGCGAAAGGCTATGGTATCCATGCGTGATGCAGATACTTGTGCTGCGCAACTCAACAACAGAGCAACAAGCAGCCGTATTGGTAATGTATGTCGTTTCATAGGAATATATTGTAAAATTTATTGTGTCATCAGTTTTTCCAATTGTTCCCAACGCTCCAGTGAACCATTGCCGAACTTGAGCATGGTTTGCCGGATGTGTTCGGGTGAAGCAATGCGCTCGGGGTGAGATTTGGAGAAGAACTTGTCAGCGTAGCAGATCACTTTCTCCTCTATCGTTTCCGGTACAAAATCTTCTGCCGGCAATGGCAATCCCTGAGCGATGATCTGCTCTCTGGTTAGTCCGCTGCCTGTATGCCGTTCAGCCACGCGTGCATGGCGGGCGAAACCCTCTTCACGCAATAACTCGGCGCCTATGTGACCGTGACAGATATACGGTTCTGCCCCGTGACAATGGATGGAGGGTGCGTTACACCGGATTATGCCGATGTCGTGTAGCATTGCCGCCTCCTCCACAAACTGCGTATCTGCTTGCCACTCAGGATGCGCGGCACAAAGTTCCAAAGCCTTGTCTGCTACCTGACGCGAGTGGTGAAGCAGCAACGCTTTCAATTCCTCTTGACCGGAGTAGTATTTATCTATGAGCGTTCTGTAATCCATTCAGCAAGTCTTTAGCGTTCATTCTTTTCTTCCCGGGTAGTTGCAACTCTGTCAAACTAATCTCTCCATCTGCACATTGCAGGCTGATAGCGCCTTTGCCTTTCTGCGTGGCAAAAACCTTCACATTCTCGTACGTTGTCCCGCCAATCGTCAGGTTGCACCATGCGGCAGGGTAGGGCGATAAACCCCGAACGAAGTTATGTACCTCGGCTACGGTCTTTGTGGTGTCAATCTCACACGTCTCCTTGAATATCTTCGGCGCCGGACGCAAATCTTCGGCTGCTATCTCGTCCTGCGGTGTGGTAGGCAGAGGCGTGCCTTTCGTATCTGATTCGTCAATCAGATCCACTGTTTTCAGCACAAGCTCTGTACCTAACTCCATCAGCCTGTCGTGCACCGAACCTACATTCTCATCTTCGCCAATCGGCATTCGCTCTTGCAGTATGATGTTTCCTGTATCAATCTCATGCTTGAGCATGAATGTCGTCACGCCGGTCTCCTTGTCGCCGTTGATCACAGCCCAGTTGATGGGCGCAGCACCTCTGTACTGCGGCAGAAGCGAAGCGTGCAGGTTGAACGTACCCAAACGCGGCATAGCCCACACAACTTCCGGCAGCATCCTGAATGCTACCACAATCTGCAAGTCTGCATTGTAACTCCTTAACTCTTCAATAAACGTCTCGTCTTTCAACTTCTCCGGCTGCAGCACCGGCAAACCAACGGAAAGTGCATATTCCTTCACTGCCGAATATTGCACATGATGTCCGCGACCTGCCGGTTTGTCAGGCATTGTTACCACTGCCACAATATTGTATCCGCCTTCTACCAGAGCTTTCAGCGGCGCTACCGCAAACTCCGGCGTTCCCATGTAGATTATTCTCATAGATTATTTTTTTTCAAAATTGTGTTTTGTCTCTTTGTTTTGGAATTTTCTTGAGGGGCTTGGGATCTTCTGGTGAAGGAGTTATGCGGGCATAATGACAGAACCAAAAATTCAAAAGCACCAAGAAAAAACAAAACGCTATCGTCCCCATTGGAGCTTATCCTTCAGCGCCTGTATAAACGAGTGCTCCTCCAGCTGCACCACCTTCGTCGTATAAGACGCTTTCTGTATGTGCAACTCCACTTCGTTCAGCAGCGACTGGCTTCTGCCGTCCACCGATATCAGGTAGTTGCCGTTGCGGCTTCTTACTTTCAGGTCTATCTTCCAGTCATCGGGTATAACCAGCGGACGAACTGACAATCGGTGCGTGGCGATCGGCGACAGGATGATTGCCTTTACGTGCGGTTCCATCAGCGGACCTCCTACGCTCAGGTTATAGGCTGTTGAGCCTGTCGGAGTAGATATGACCAAACCGTCTGCCTCGTATGTATGCAGCAACTCGCCGTTCATGTACGCATCAATCTCTATCATCGACGACAGGCCGTCCTTCATCACTGCTATCTCGTTCAGCGCGAACGGTGAAGACAAGTGACCGCCCTTGCCGTCAACGGTCAGCAGTGAGCGTTGTTCTATCGTGTAACGGCCTTGTATAAGCTGATCCATGATCAGGTCCACCTGATTCGTCTGTACCTCTGCCAGAAAACCCAAATGACCGCAGTTGATGCCTACGATAGGTATGTTCTTGTCACCGATTATCGATGCGGTGGTCAAGAATGTTCCATCACCGCCGATGGACAACGCAAAATCAATCATATTACCCTCGTCCGTAAACTCTTTCCAGGCTTTCTCTTCGTCAGGGAACGGAGGATAATCGCGCAGGTTCATCTCCTGACGCAGTTCTTGCGACAGATAAACCTCCACTTGACGCAACTCCATAAACTCCAGCACATGGGACACCTCGCCAAGTGTCATACGCTTCATCGCGTTACCGAATAGTGCTATTTTCATAATTGTCCAATAATTTTCGTAAATCACTCTTCAACCCTGCACTTGCCGCTACCAGTGGCAAGCGCACATGATCGCTCGTCACACCTTGTATTGACAGCAAACCTTTTATCCCTGTCGGATTACCTTCGGCAAACAGTGCTTTGATCAGTTCATCCAAAGCCGCCTGCTGCTCTAATGTCGGTTGGTGAACCAGCCGCATCGTATCTTCCGGCAGGGCGTTCGACAGCACGGATATCAGTCCTTGTGCACCATTCAGCATCAGCGGTGCTGCTAATCCGTCATCGCCCGACAACACCACAAACTCGCTGCCTCTTGTGCCGCGGATGATAGCCTCTATCTGTTCTTGCTTGCCGGACGCCTCTTTTACGCCAATGATCTTGTGCGGATAACCGGCCGCCAATCGGAAGACCGTCTCAGGCAGCATGTTCACTCCTGTACGACCGGGTACATTATATAGTATCACCGGCACTGCCGATGCTTCTGCTATCGCTGCAAAATGCCTGTATAACCCTTCTTGCTGAGGCTTGTTATAGTATGGGCACACGCTCAGTATAGCCGCATAGTCGCGTTTCAGTTCAGTGCTCAGCACTCCCAGTCGCTCAACCACTTCCTGTGTGCAGTTGCCGCCTACGCCAAGCACCAGCGGCACTCTGCCGGCAACATGTTCCACAATCGTCTTCCTGACGAACGCCTGCTCGCGTGCCGTCATGGTGGCCGCCTCACCCGTAGTGCCCAGCACCACCAGAAAATCCACCTTTGCCGCAAGCTGCCTGTCTAACAGTCTGTGTAATGCCGTCTCATCCACTTTTCCTGTTTCCGTGAATGGTGTCACCAGCGCCGTGCCTAATCCTTGTATAATCTGTTTGCTCATGCGTTGATCATTTTCATAAAGTGTATCACCTGCCCGGCTATGTCCTCGGGGTGAGGATTATCCGGCAGGCTGACCATCATATCCAATATACCTTGTTGGTCTTTCTCTGCCACATCTACAAACCGCAGTCCGGCTTTGAATGTTGCGTCAATTGCCATCAATATATACTGTGTTCCAAAGTAGTAATGCGTACTCAGATCCATCAGCAGGTCGAACCGTTGCGAGGGCAAGGCGGTCATTGCCTCTGCCTTTACTCGTCCGAAGTAGTTGAAGTCTTCTTTGGGCTGATAACCTACCACCTCTACCATTATTCCGTCTTTCTCCAGACGTTTGGCAAGCAGGGATATACCTTTGTCATCCACTCCCTGCTCATATACCAGCACCACCGAACGCACTTTGCTGTAGTTCGGAAAAACAACCTTACGCTCCGGCTGCCGTTTCTTGTTGTAGTTAAATATCCAATGATTCAACTTATCCATACAAATTCACTTTTCCCCTTTCACTTTTCACTTTTCAACTCTCTCAGGAATTCTTCTTCACTCATCAACTTTACTCCCAGACTCTGTGCTTTCTCCAACTTACTCGGTCCCATGTTCTCACCTGCCAGTATAAAATCCGTCTTCTTGCTCACCGACCCGCTGTTCTTGCCGCCGTAGTCCTCTATCATCTGTTTGTACTCGTCACGCGAGTGATGGGTGAAAGTGCCGGATATAACGATCGTTTTCCCTGCCAGTACCTGCGGAACGCTGACTGCTGACTGCTGATTGCTCACATCTGCCATCTGCAGTCCTGCCGCTTGCAGCCGTGTGATGATCTCTAAATTTCGTATGTCTGCAAAGTACGCCACAATGTTGTCTGCAATCTGTTCACCCACATCTTCTATTCCCATCAGTTCATCCTTGCTCGCCCATTGCAGTGCATCTATCGAACGGAACCGTTTGGCAATCTTCTTTGCTGTTGTCTCGCCTACCATCCGTATGCCCAACGCAAACAGTACGCGTGCCCATGGCACTTGTTTCGAGCCTTCTATTGCTTGCAGCATGTTCTGCGCGGACTTATCGCCAAGGCGTTCCTGTGCTGCCAGATCTTCCTGTTTCAGCGAGTAGATATCTGCTATCGAATGCAGCAAGCCTTTGTCGTACAGCAATGCTATCGTTTCGCTGCCCAAACCCTCAATGTTCATCGCCTTGCGGCTGACGAAATGCTCCAATTTCCCTTTCAACTGCGGTGGACAACTCACCTCGTTCGGGCAACGCCACGCTGCCTCGCCTTCCACGCGCACCAGTTTCGTCCCGCACTCCGGACAATGCGTTATAAATTGGTAGTTGGTATTTTCTCCCTCCCTGCGAGGGAGGGTAGGGGTGGGTCTTTCTTCCTTCCCCACAATTTTCGGAATAATCTCCCCGCCTTTCTCTACATACACTTTGTCACCCTCTTGTATTCCCAACTGCCGGATAAAATCTTCGTTGTGCAGCGTAGCCCGTTGTACCATTGTCCCCGACAACTGCACCGGCTCAAGATTCGCCACAGGTGTCACTACGCCCGTTCTTCCAACCTGATAGGTGATCTGTTTCAGCAAGGTCAGTTGCCGTTCGGCTGCAAACTTGTATGCTATTGCCCAGCGTGGCGACTTGGCGGTGTAGCCCAACTCCTCTTGTTCTGCCAGATCGTTCACTTTCAGCACAATGCCGTCCGTCGCTACCGGCAGGTTCTTTCTCTCCGTATCCCAATAGGCAATGAACGCCATTACCTCATCCACGTTCTTGCAAACCTTGATTGCATCGCTCACCGGGAATCCCCATTTTCTCGCCAACTCCAGCCGTTCATAGTGTGTCTTGCCGGGCAACTCTTCGCCTAACATGTAGTACAGGTAACACGTCAATCCTCGCCGTGCCACCTCTTTGCTGTCTTGAAGTTTCAGTGTGCCCGAGGCGGCGTTCCTCGGATTGGCGAACAGCGGTTCTTCCTGTTCTTCCCGCTGTTTGTTCAACGCCTCAAACCGCTCCCACGGCAGCAGCACCTCACCCCGCAACTCAAGCCGTTTAGGCGTGTTTGTCAGAGTCTGGGGTATGGATGTGATCGTTTTGATGTTAGGTAAGACATCATCGCCTTCCGTTCCGTC
>Ga0310694_10000718_pt1 | contig 41895 bp, 38 predicted proteins | sample 174DNAGHGhighgp2_FD_203884 | JGI IMG/M metagenome (GOLD analysis project Ga0310694, IMG submission 203884) | Sheep rumen microbial communities from Palmerston North, Manawatu-Wanganui, New Zealand - 1742 DNA GHGhigh gp2 (v2) (version 2) | ecosystem: Host-associated > Mammals > Digestive system... | reverse complement strand
CTTAGATCCACATGCCCTCTTCCGAGTTTTGTAGATCAGCTATGGTAATACCGTCGAGGTAGTCGGTGATGATTTTTTCCAGGTTTCTCCACATTGGAAGAGTACGGCAGGTATCTTTCTGAGGACATTCTTCACCTTCGCAATCAAGACAGCTGACGGGTGCTAATGACACTTCAGTTAAACGAAGAATTTCTCCCACCGTATATTCTTCTGGTTTACGAGTTAGTTTATATCCGCCTCCTTTCCCATGTGTTCCTTCGACAAGTTTGTTTTTCACTAAGAGAGACATGATATTTTCCAGATACTTTAGAGAAATAGACTGTCTTTCAGAAATATCTTTTAGTCGGATGTTTTTAAAGGTGAGATATTGGTCGGCCAAGTCGATAAGGACCCGCAACGCATATCTTCCTCTCGTTGATATCATCATGGTTGTGTCGTTTTTATAGATAAATAGACCCCAGGAGACTCGTTTGATAGCCTCTTGGGGTGAGTTGTGAATTGAAATAATTATTTGTCATATTATTCTGCGAAAAGAGGAGTACTCATATATCGGTCGCCTGTATCAGGTAAGAGTACTACAATGTTTTTGCCTTTGTTTTCTTCTCTTTTGGCAACTTCTATAGCTGCCCATGTGGCTGCGCCAGAAGAGATGCCAACAAGAATTCCTTCTTTTCTTCCGATGAGTCTGCCTGTTTCAAAAGCATCTTCATTTTTGACGGTTATAATCTCGTCATATATTGTTGTATCCAGCGTGTCTGGTATGAATCCAGCACCTATTCCTTGTATTTTATGTGGACCTCCGATTCCTGTGGATAATACGGCTGAAGAGGCAGGTTCTACGGCGATGACCTTTACATTGGGGTTCTTACTTTTCAGGTATTTACCAACACCGGAGATGGTGCCACCTGTTCCCACACCTGCGACGAAGATATCAACTTCGCCATCTGTGTCTTCGTATATTTCTGGACCGGTTGTCTCGAAATGTGTTCGTGGGTTGGCGGGGTTGACAAACTGACCAGGAATGAAACTGTTGGGAATCTCTTTTTTGAGTTCGTTTGCTCTCGCAATGGCTCCTTTCATTCCTTTGACGCCTTCGGTTAGCACTAGTTCAGCTCCATACGCTTTCATGAGCTGACGTCTTTCTATACTCATTGTTTCTGGCATGACGATGATTATCTTGTAGCCTCTTGCAGCTGCTACGCTAGCCAAGCCGATTCCAGTATTTCCAGATGTGGGCTCTATGATGGTGGTTCCTTTTTTGAGTTTGCCAGCGTATTCTGCATCGTCAAGCATCGCTTTGGCAATGCGGTCTTTTACACTTCCACCTGGATTGAAATACTCCACCTTAGCTATCACTTTTGCTTTCAGATCGTATTCTTCCTCTATGTGCGACAACTCTAGAAGAGGAGTGTGTCCAATGAGCAAATCGGCTGTTTTGTAAATTCTTGACATATAACCTAATCTTGTTTTCAATTTGACATGGCAAATATAATAATAAATAATATATAAACCTACTACAGAAGTAGGAAAATGTAAATATTCTATAATAAATGATTCGTATTATATTGAAAATAAATGAATTAAAAACACTATATATAATAACCATATATTTGAATTTTTAGGTTGATATTTGCTGGTTTTCTCTGGAACCGTTTTTTCAGATGGCGATTTTTGGGGTCGATTTGTGTTTTTTTCGAGGAGGAAGACGGTTTTACATCGTCTCGGTGTGCCATTTTTATGAATAACCCCTTATTAAATAATGTATATATATAACTTGTCCCAGATATTGGTATATATTGTTAAATAACCCCCTAATAACATACCAAAAAAGAATGATTTTAAAATATTAATATTCAGACAGATACAAAAAAATATAAAAAAATATACATAAAAACACACCAAAATAGTAGGTTAATAAAAAAATGTGTTTTATATTTGCATCGTTAAATAAAATATGGGAGGGAAAAATTATGGCAAAGATTATTGAAAGTACATTAGAGTTAATTGGTAATACACCACTTTTAAAACTCAACAATTATTCAAAAAAAGCTGGAGTGTCTAATGCAACAATTTTAGCAAAGTTGGAATACTTGAATCCTGCTGGTTCGGTAAAAGACCGTATCGCACTTGCGATGATTGAAGATGCTGAAAAGAAGGGTGTCTTGAAACCAGGTGCTACGATTATTGAGCCTACTTCTGGTAATACAGGTATCGGTTTGGCTGCTGTTGCTGCTGCAAAAGGTTACAAGGCTATTTTGACCTTGCCTGACACCATGAGTGTAGAACGTAGAAATCTCTTGAAGGCTTACGGTGCTGAAATCGTATTGACTGAGGGTGCAAAGGGAATGAAGGGAGCTATCGCCAAAGCAGATGAACTCAATAAGGAGATCAAGGGCTCTGTTATCTTGGGTCAGTTTGTTAACCCAGCCAACCCTAAAGTTCACCGTGAAACGACAGGTCCTGAGATCTGGGATCAAACAGATGGTAAGGTAGATATCTTCGTAGCGGGTGTTGGAACTGGTGGTACATTGACAGGTGTCGGAGAGTTCCTGAAGTCTAAAAATCCTAATGTGAAGATTGTGGCTGTAGAGCCTGCTACCTCACCAGTATTGTCAAAGGGAACTGCGGGAGCGCATAAGATTCAGGGTATCGGTGCAGGATTCGTGCCTGATACATTAAATACTAAAATCTACGACGAAGTGATCGCTATTGAGAATGAAGATGCCTTTACAGAGGGAAGAAACTTTGCAGTAAGCGAAGGTGTCTTGGTAGGTATTTCTTCAGGTGCAGCGTTGAAGGCTGCTTCGATATTGGCTAATCGTCCAGAGAACAAAGGTAAGACTATTGTAGTTCTTCTTCCTGATTCAGGCGATAGATACTTATCAACTGCTTTATTCTCAAATAATTAATAATTAATTTTTAAATATATCTTCTTCGCATTTCGATGGCAAAAACTGTCGAAAAGGGGATTCTACATCAAATGTTTATGAGTGAAAATCTAGAAAAATTACGCAATAATCACCCGTGCTTTGCTTCTAAGCCAGGTAATCTCGGAAGAATTCACCTGCCGGTCAGCCCTGCATGCAACCTTGGTTGCCGATTCTGCAGTCGTGTGCTGAACGACACGGAGCATCGTCCTGGGGTTACTTCGAAAGTAATTACGCCAGAAGACAGCATTGCCATTCTACGAAAGGCGTTGAAGATATGTCCTGAAATCAAAGTGGCAGGCATCGCTGGTCCGGGTGATACATTGGCAACCGATACAGCTTTGGAAACATTCCGTCTCGTGGGTAAAGAGTTCCCTCAATTGCTCAAATGTATGAGTACCAATGGATTGCTACTCGACGAGAAGGCGGACAAAGTAATCGAGGCAAAGATTGATTCACTGACGGTCACTGTCAATGCGATCGATCCTGAAATAGAAGCTAAACTGAATAAGTTTATTATCTATCATGGTAAGAAATACGATGCCTTGGAAGGTGCTAAGATATTGATCGAAAATCAATTGAATGGTATTCGAAAAGTGGCTGAAAGTGGTATCACCGTAAAGGTTAATACAGTATTGGTGCCAAGAATCAATGGAAGTCACATCGAGACGATAGCGAAGACAGTCTCTTCGTTGGGAGCCTCCATCTATAACATCATTCCGTTGATTCCGACGTATGAGCTCAAAGACGAGAAAGCTCCTTTCTGTTTCCAAATCGAAGAGGCAAGAAAGAGTGCAGAGAAGTACATTGATGTCTTTCGTCATTGTAACCGCTGTCGAGCTGATGCGGTGGGAGTGCCTGGCGTGAGTGAGTTCTCCAAGGAGGTTTATTCAGAAGATTTCGCAATCACAGAGACTTTTTCACATGGATGATAAACAGAAATACAATGCTTTTCGAGTAGCGGCAGCTTCAACGGATGGATACACGGTCGATACTCATTTCGGTAGAGCTACAGATTTTTACATCTACCAGTTCTTCGATGGAGAGTGGATCTATGTTGAGAAACGTACAACGCCTCCAGTGTGTCAAAACGGCGGACATTCCCGTGAGGACATGGAGAAGAGAGTGGAACTCTTTTCTGATTGTCAATACATCACAGCCTCACGCATCGGAACGGGTGCCAGTGCACTACTGACGCAAAAAGGAATCATCGCGATGGCATTGCCGGGCGACTTGATTGAAGCTTTAAACAAAATTTATACTTATAACGAGATTCAAAACTTATTTTAATTATTCACCCGCCGCTTTTTTTGTGGCATAAAACAATATAATCACAATGGCAGAAATCAGACAAATAGCAATTTACGGAAAAGGTGGTATTGGAAAGTCCACAACCACTCAGAATTTAACGGCCGGTTTGGTAGAACATGGTAAAAAAGTGATGGTAGTAGGCTGTGATCCGAAGGCTGATTCTACACGTCTATTGTTGGGCGGACTAGCTCAGAAAACTGTGTTGGATACCATTCGTGACGAAGGTGAGGATATTTCCTTGGATCGAATCATGAAAGAGGGATTCGGTGGTACACGTTGTGTTGAATCAGGTGGACCAGAACCTGGTGTGGGTTGTGCTGGTCGTGGTATCATCACATCCATCAATATGTTGGAAAACTTAGGAGCATACACTGACGATTTGGATTATGTTTTCTATGATGTGTTGGGCGATGTAGTCTGCGGTGGTTTCGCAATGCCTATACGCGAAGGTAAGGCCAAAGAAATTTACATTGTGGCTTCGGGTGAAATGATGGCGCTTTATGCTGCTAATAATATTGCCAAAGGTATTCAGCGTTATGCAAGATCGGGTGGTGTCCGTTTGGGCGGTATCATCTGTAACTCCAGAAATGTAGATCGTGAGTTGGACTTGCTACGAGCTTTTGCAAAAGAGTTGGGTACTCAACTATTATATTTCGTACCTCGTAACAACATTGTTCAACGTGCCGAGATCAATAAGAAGACAGTCATTGAATACAAGCCAGATTCTGATCAAGCTGAAGAGTATCGTAATCTTGCTAAGGCAGTTATCGATAATACAAGTTTCGTGATTCCTACTCCGATGACCCAAGAGCGTCTCGAAGAGATTCTGCTTGAGTATGGATTGATGGATAATGCGGACGATTACAGAATCTAATTAAGCATTAAAATTAAGAATTAAAAATTGGTTTGAAGTATGGGTTACAAGATTGCAGTTGCTACATCGGATGGATTGAATATCGACCTACATTTTGGATCGGCTCCGCAGTTCGAGATCTATTCGGTTGAAGGACTTGATTTCCACAAGATAGAGACAAGGAGCGTGCCAGTATCACAGGAACAACAGTATTCTTATGCAAGAAATGTTGAGGCTGGATGTGGTAATGGTTTGGGTCCAGGTGATGGCAGTGGCTGCAATTCTGGATGTAACTCAGGCTGTGGTAGCCGAAATGGTTGTGGTGGTGGTGAACGAACGGAATCGGTTGAGTTGCTTTCTGATTGTCGGAGTGTAGTCTGTAAAAAAATCGGGCGTAATATTCTGAAACAGTTTGAGAGAAAAGCTATCTCAGTTTTTGATATAGAATTGCCTATCAAAGAGGCTTTGTCAAAGATTGTCAGCTACTACTATAAGATCGATGAAAGAAAGATTAGGTGATTCGTTGTTGAAATCTGTTTTAGAACGTACTGTGAAAGTTTAAAATCAAAAGTGTAATTATTTATTATGGCGAATAGAATCAATTTAAATATGACCACCGTCGAGAATCGCGAGTTGCGACTTGGTACGATCATCGGGTGGGATGGCTCCGCAAAGCAGCTGATCGAACAGTCTGCCTACGATGAACGAAGCATAAAGAAACATGGTGGCTGTAAGGGTGCCGGACAAGGTTGTAAGCTTTGCGAATTGCAGAGTCCGTTGAACCAAGAGACCATGTGTTCCAATGCTATCGTACAGTGTCAGATAGGTAACCTAACCGATTGTGTCTTAATCAACCATGCACCGATAGGCTGTAGTAGTGAGGATGCGAAGTTCAATCTTACTATGCACATGGGACTTGCACGTCGTGGCAAACCACAACAGAATACTCTTAATATTAGCACAAACCTACAAGAAAAAGACATGGTGTTCGGTGGCGCTGCCAAGTTAAGACAGGCCATTCGTATTGCCAAAGAGCGTTATAATCCGAAGGCTATCTTCATTGCCATGGCGTGTGCAACGGCTATCACAGGTGAGGATATCGATAGCGTGGCAGAAGAGTTGGAACCAGAAGTTGGAGTACCTATCATCCCGTTGCACTGCGAGGGCTTCCGAAGCAAACACTGGAGTACTGGTTTCGACGTTGCTTTCCATGGTGTCTTGAGACAGATCGTTGATAAGCATCCTAAGAAGAAGCAGAAAGACCTCATCAACATCATCGCTCTTTGGGGTACTGACTGGTTTACTGATCTTTTGAAACCATTAGGACTTCGGGTGAACTACCTTTTGGATTGTGCTTCGTTCGAAGAGATTCGTCAAGCCTCCGAAGCAGTTGCCACCACTACCTTCTGTGAGACACTTGGTGGTTACATGGGTGCAGCGTTGGAAGATCAGTTTGGCGTTCCACAAATCGACGCTCCGCAGCCTTACGGTATCAAGGGAACAGATGCTTGGTTGCGTGCCATAGCCAAGGTGGTTGGAAAAGAAAAAGAAGTAGAAGAGTTCATTGAAAGCGAACATAAACGTATTGCTCCTAAATTGGCGGAGTATCGCGAATATTTCAAAGGAAAATATGGAATGGTGCTTACCGGTTCAGCTTACGCACATGGATTGATCAGTGTATTGGCTGAGTTGGGCATCAAAAATGAAGCAGCTCTGGTCTTCCATCACGATCCAGTTTATGATGGTGCTGGTAAGAACCAGGATACGCTGAAGGAATTGGTCGAGACGTACGGTGATATTCCTCACTATACAGTTAGTAAGACTCGTGCCTTCCAGTTGCCTCAGCTCTTAAATCGAATAAAAACAGATTTCTTAATCATTCGTCACCCAGGACTTGCCTCTGTGGCTGGTCATCTCGGCGTACCTACATTCGCTTTGGGAGACGAACACATTCCGGTCGGTTATGACGGTATCTTGCGTGTGGGTGAAATCTTGAAAGGTGTGTTGGCTCGTACGAAGTTCAACAAGGTCCTTAAACGCCACGTTCGCTTGCCTTACAACGACTGGTGGTTCAGTCAGGTCGATCCGTTCAAACTGACAAATGATAAGAATGTGTTTGAAGAAATCGAAAAGAGACTCGGCGACTAAGTTTTATTTAACAGAAGAGGCATGAAAAATGGATTAGTGCCTCTTCATTTTCCAAAACATCAAAAAGATTCAAGTAAATGAGCGAAATACAAAAGAAAAAACCTTCGGTAATATCCGATGTTAGATATGCTTGTGCGGTAGGTGCAACCAATACCGTAGTAGCCATCAAAGGTGCTGTACCTATTGCCAACTGTAGTCCTGGATGTCAGTTGAAGACAACAGCCATGTTGACATTTGAGAATGGATTCCAAGGAAGTATTGCCGCTGGAGGTGGTAACATGCCAAGTTCAAATGCTACGGAAAACGATGTGGTCTTCGGAGGTATCAAGACACTCGACAACCTGATTAAGTCAACATTAAAGATTTATGATGGAGATTTGTTCGTAGTCCTGACGGGTTGTACAGGAGAGTTGATTGGAGATAATGTTCCTGATTTGGTTGGTAAATATCAGAAAGCAGGATATCCGATTGTCTATGCCAATACAGCTGGATTTAAAGGAAATAATCTTTACGGTCATGAGGTCGTCGTGGATGCCATTATTGACCAGTTTGTTGGAAACTATGACGGTGAAAAGCAGAAGGGTCTTATCAACCTATGGTTTGAAACGCCTTATTACAACCAGAATTGGAGAGGTGATTATCAAGAACTTGCACGTATATTGCGAGGCGCTGGATTCGATGTGAATGTTCTTTTCGGCCCTGAAAATCCAGGAGTCGAAGCTTGGAAACGAATTCCTCAGGCGCAGTTCAACTTGGTGGTTTCTCCTTGGGTGGGTGTAAAAAATGCAGAACATCTCCAAAAGAAATATGATCAGCCATTCTTGCATATCCCAGAAATTCCAGTAGGCGAAGAGGCTACGACTAAGTTCATTCGCCAAGTTGTTGAATATGCTGGAATCGATAAGAAACAGTCCGAAGAATTTATCAAACAGGAATCGAGCATTTACTACTACTACCTTGAGCACTTCTCTGAGTTCTTCGCAGAGTATTGGTACGGAATGCCAAGCGAGTTTGTGGTGACGGCAGACGCATCTTACGCGCTAGCTTACTCTAAATTCTTGGCTGACCAAATCGGACTTATCCCTAAGCGAGTGATTATCACCGATAACACGCCTGCCAAATTTCGTCCTGCTATCACAGAATACTTCAAAAACAATATTTCTGAAGGCGTGAGCATCGATGTTGATTTTGAAGAAGATGGTTACGAAGTGGAGAAACTAATCGAGAGTGTTGAATTCACGGCTGGTAAACCATTGATTTTAGGAACTTCATGGGAGTTGACTCTCGCCAACAAGAAAGGCGCTTTGTTCTTTGAGATTTCAACGCCATCGTCAGAGACACTCATCGTCAACCGCTCACATATCGGTTACAAAGGTGCATTGCAGTTCTTGGAAAGAATTTATAGTGCTTCCGTAGGAGGAAAATAATAAAAGTGGATGTTGTCTGAATCTGCAGGCAACATCCCTTACCAAAAAAAATAACATAAAAAAGGCAAGTTAATGACACGACTAAATAACATAAAATATATGGTTACAGCAGCGAAGATGCTCTTTGTTGCTGGTCGTGGACGAATTGCCGAAAATTCACCAATCCGTTTTGCGTTCCTGTTTTCTGTAAAACCTTACATGATGTATAGACAATGTTCCATGTGCGAATGTTGTTGCCGATGTATTATGCCAGTGTGTTAATTAGGGTAGCTGGCCCCCCCACAATACAATTACTAATCTTACCCTGGATTTCAAATTAAGCATTTATTTGACGTATAGTGTAAAACAACTACGCAAATGATTTGTTTTTAAGTGTTTATATCTTCAATATTTTATAATCGGCAAAACAATAACAGACATGGCAATTTACAATAATGTATTAGACTTAATTGGCAACACGCCCATCGTTCAACTCTCAAGACTGAACACGGGCAAGAGTTCCCTTTTCCTGAAACTGGAGAACCAGAATCCCGGCGGTAGCATAAAGGATCGAACTGGCTTGAATATGATTGAACAAGCGGAGAGACGTGGAACGATTCACCCTGGACAACTCATTGTGGAGGCTACGGCTGGAAACACTGGATTGGGTCTCGCATTGGCAAGCAGAATGAAGGGATACAGGCTCTTATTGGTGATCCCGGACAAGATGAGCGTCGAGAAGATTAATCACCTTCGTGCATTGGGCGTGGAGACGGTCATTACTCGTAGCGATGTTGGTAAGGGACATCCTGAGTATTATCAAGATTTAGCTGCTCGAATTGCTAACGAGAGGGGAGGCTACTACATTAATCAATTTGAGAATCCTGATAACCCTGAGACCCATGTATTGACTACGGGTCCTGAGATTTGGAAACAATTGGAGCATAAAGTAGATGCCGTTGTTGTGGGTGTTGGCTCTGCAGGAACACTGACAGGTTTGACCAAATTCTTCAAGAAGGTAAGTCCGCAGACCGAGTTCATCCTTGCCGATCCGAAAGGTTCCGTTTTGGCGGACTACATCAACCTAAAGAAACTACGTAATGATGCAGGTTCATGGTTCGTTGAAGGTATCGGAGAGGATTACATCCCTAAATTGGCGGATTTTGATTTGGTGAAGAAAGCCTACGAAGTGACCGATGAAGAGAGTTTCACCGCCGCCCGTCTTTTGCTGAGAGACGAAGGCATCTTGGCTGGTTCATCCACCGGTACGCTCTTAAGTGCTGCTCTTCGTTATTGCCAGGAACAAACGGAGCCAAAACGTGTGCTTACGTTAGCATGTGATAGCGGTAATAAATACCTTTCTAAAATGTTTAATGACAATTGGTTGAAGGAGAAAAACCTAACTCTCAACCTTTAATTTAAAATTTTTAATTCTAACTCTTAATTTTTATTATATATGGCTTTAGGATTTTCAACAAGGGCCATCCACAATGGAGAGGAACCCGATTTCAGAGAAGGTGCAAGCGGTGATGTTGCCGTACCGATACATTTGGCTACTACTTTTGCACGACGCAAAGCAGGTAGTCCCACAGCAGGATATGAATATACTCGTAGTTTGAACCCTACCCGTAAGGCGTTGGAAGAGAAATTGGCAGCGTTGGATGGTGCTAAATATGGCTTAGCTTTTTCGTCGGGCTTGGCAGCTGCTTCTACGTTGATTATTTCGTTGCTGAAGGCAGGTGACCATGTGATTGGTTTCGATGATCTGTATGGAGGAACGAGACGTCTGTTGAGTAATGTCTTTGTGAATTTTAATATAACGGTTTCATACGTCGATGCGACTGTCCCTGAGAATATAGAGAAGGCAATAAAGCCTGAATCTAAACTGATCTGGATAGAGTCGCCCACCAATCCGTTACTAAAGATTGCTGACATTCGGGCTATTGCACAAATCGCCAAGAAACACGGACTCATTCTTGTGGTGGACAATACCTTCTTGTCCCCCTATTTCCAAAAACCATTGGATTTAGGAGCCGACGTAGTGGTCTATAGTACAACAAAATATATTGGAGGACATAGTGACACATTGGGTGGATCCATTGTTCTAAACAACGAGGAGTTCTATAAAAAGATAGCCTATAATCAGAATGCAGTAGGAGCAGTTCTATCACCTTTTGATAGTTACCTGACCTTGCGTGGAGCCAAGACCCTCGCTGTGCGCATGGAGCAGCACCAGAAGAATGCATTGGCATTAGCCGAGTTCCTGCAAAACTCACCCAAAATCAAACGTGTTCTTTACCCAGGATTAAAGAACCATCCACATCATGATATAGCAGCGTCGCAAACAACTGGTTTCGGAGGTGTCTTTTCATTTGAGTTGGAAGGAACCCTTGAGGATGCTGAGAACTTCTTGTCCAAGCTGAAACTCTTCTCTACGGCTGAGAGTTTGGGTGGCGTGGAAAGTTTGGCAGAGATCCCTGCCATCATGACACACGCTTCTGTTCCGAAAGAGGTGCGTGAGAAAAATGGTATTTCCGATACGCTGATTCGTATCTCGGCAGGTATAGAGAATACGGAAGACTTGATTGAAGATTTCAAACAAGCATTAGGCTGAAAATAGAGATTTTTATTATCTGTAAAAACATAAAGTTATGGGAAAGATTAAACCAGAATTCCAAGAGAATGTATCAGAAACACTCTTGATCCCTCTCTACATGAGAGCAAAGGAATCCAAAGAAGAAAATCCGATTATCACAGATAAAACATCGGAAGCAATTCTTTCGATGGTTGATTATAACTTTAGTAAGTTTTATACAGATGTACGATGTCAATTGTGTATTTCATTCAGAACCAAATATTTCGATGATGCAGTACGAAACTTTGTAGCTAAATATGACGATGCAGTGGTGGTGCTGATTGCATGTGGTTTGGATCCACGTGTCGAGCGTATCTCCATCAAAAAGAGTTATCAGGCGTATGAATTGGACTTTCCTGATGTCATCAATCTCAGAAGACAATTCTTGCCTGAATCGTCGAACAACAGATACCTTACAGGTAACATAACGACTGAAGGATGGATTAAAACCATCAAGGAGGAGCATCCCAGTGGTCATTTCCTCTTCATCTTGGAGGGGGTTGCCATGTATCTGACGGAAGAGGAGGTGAAGAGGGTCTTCAAGAATATTGATGATAATTTTGAACATGCTGAGATTTACATGGAACGCATGAACAAGTATCTGAGCAGGAGAACCTATCTTCACGAGTCGGTAAAGAACACCAACGCCACCTTCCGTTGGGGATGCGACAATCCGAAGGAGATAGAGCGATGGAGCGATTCCTTTAAACTGAAGAGTGAATATTACTACTATTCAGACGAGTATAACAGGATTCGAAAGAGAATAGGTTTAAAAGCTATTCCGCTCAAATACCTTCCCCGAAATCGTCGTTCGTTGGGAATCTGGAGTTACGAGAAAAGAGACAGAATCATTGCGAAACAATAATAATAAATATCTCATCATCAGTTATTTCAAAGTAAGTCCAACAAGCTTACATTCAATTCTTACCGGCAACAGATGAAGAATGAAATTTAAATAAAAAAATCCGTTCGATCACTTTTTATTACAGCCATTAGGCGGATGAGGGCATGTCAATATGATATGCCCCCAGGGGATTGTATGTCAAAATTTTTAAAAAATTACACAATTAACAGAGTAGAATAAAATGAAAATATATCATCAGTTATTAATAGTATTTTCGCTATATGCAGCGATAACAAGTGCACAAGTGGTCCCTTCAGATACAGTTGCTAAGGGACAAACATCAACAGGGTCAACTGTGAGTACGCAAGACATCTCTTCGGAGACGGCTAAAGAGCTGATACCAGCCATAAAGTTTGGAGATGAAATAAAGGTGCGATTGGGAGGTTTTTTCCGTGCTGAATATTACGTGGATAACCGCGAGATCGTAGGTGCCAGCGATGGTCTTTTTGGATTCTTCCCAGCAGACCATGTTTATGACAGTAATGGCGATGACCTGAATGAAGTGGTGAGACAGAACTTTTCCACGCAGGCTACTCGATTCACTGCTACATTAGATGGTCCAAAACTCGGAAAGGCAACTTCCAAGGCATACGTGGAATTTGATTTCTCGGGAGGAAACACTGTCAATGTCAGATTGCGACAGGCATGGGCTAAGTTTGGCTGGCAGAAGGGTGAATTGCTCTTAGGAAAGGCTTGGAACCCATTCTCTGACGTTCCGTTCCCATACGTGGCTGGATTGCATATTGGTATTCCATTCCGTCAATTCAACAGAGGTGACCAGATTCGTTACACGTTCAAGCCAACTGATCGTCTCAACTTAGTTGTGGCTGGAGTATATCAGACAGAGCATAAATCGATACTCGAGGAGTCATCGAATAGTGATATTCGTCAGAATCCAACACCAGAGTTCCATTTGCAGTTGCGTTATGCTTCTCCTGTAGTTAGTGCAGGAATCCTTGGTGAGTTCAAGAGCCTGCGCCCTGCGACTAAAATCGCTAATGAGGATGGTAGCGTGTATAAGACAGATGAAAAGGTAAATTCATACGCGTTAAGTTATTACTTGCAGGTGATAAAAGGAAAATTCGGACTTAAGACGGGAGGTTTATACGGTAGTAACTTGAGCGAATATTTCCAGCAAGGAGGTTACGCTGTGAAATCAATAGATGAGAAAACGGGCAGACGCACCTATTCCACTTCGAAAGTTACATCGTATTGGCTCAACCTCTCATACGGCAAGACATGGGCACCAAGCCTGTTTGTCGGTTATTCAAAGAATTTAGGATTTAATGATAACATCTTGGCTGACGGCGACTTCTTTGGTAGATGGCAAAACATCGATCATATCTTCAGAGTATCCCCATCGTTGAAATTCTCTCATAAGCAATGGACCATTCAGGCAGAAGTTGATTACGATTTGGCTGGCTATGGATCCATAGATTATGCCGACCACGGAAAAGTGAAAGATACGCACAATGTGTCGGCTGTCAGAGGACTTTTCGCTACAACATTTTTCTTTTAAACATGATATAAAAATTTATTGTCTAACTATTTAATCCATTTGAAATATATGAAAAAGAATAATTTATTTACAGTCGTTTTACTTATTGTATTCTCATTTTTCTTGTTTTCCTGCGGCAATGCCTCAAAGGAATCAACTAGTAGTAAAAAAGAACTTTCAGTAGGCTTCTCGCCTGGTCCTTATTCCGATCTCTTTAAAGCGACCATTCAGCCAGCTCTCGAAAAGAAAGGTTATACCGTGAAGGTGGTGGAATTCACTGATTGGGTGACACCTAACCTTGCTTTGGCCAACAACGAGATAGATGCCAATATTTACCAGAACACCCTCTATCGACAAAATTTCTGCGACACAAAAGGTGTTGATTTGACGGCAACTTTCTCCGTGCCTACAGCAGCTTTGGGATTATATTCCGACAAGTATAAAGCAAAGAGTCTTGACGAGTTGAAAGCACAACTACAGCCAGGTGGCATCGTTTCAGTCCCTAATGATGCAGTCAACCTTGCACGTGCGTTGCGTTTCCTTCGCTCGATTGGCTTGCTCACGATAAAATCCACAGTCGATGATAAAACGGCAACAGAAAATGATATTGACGAGAATCCATTCGAACTTAAGATTGTTCCATTGGAAGCAGCCCAGTTGCCTCGTTCCTTGGATGGTAGCACACTTGCAGTGATCCCTGGCAACTATGCCATCTCTTCAGGATTGAAACTCTCTTCCTCCATTGTAGGAGAGGCTTTGCCTTCAGAACTTCTTATCTGGTTCGTCGTAAATACGAAAGATGCCGATGCTCAATTCGTAAAGGATGTGCAGGAGGCATACGAATCAGAGGATTTCAAGAACTATTTTGAGGATCCAAAAAATGAGTTCGACAGGTTCCAACGTCCACAATGGTATGTGGATAAATGGAATATCCAGAACAGATAATAGTTCAATTCCTTTTATAGATGCTCGATTAAACAGGATCGGGCATCTATTTGTATAACTCATAAAAAGTAAGAAGTATAGATGATAAAATTTAACAATGTAAGTGTTTCATTCAAAGATAAGAAGAGTCAGATAGTGCATGCTGTCAAGAATGTCTCTTTTGAAGTTGAGGATGGAGAAATTTTGGGAATTGTGGGCACCAGTGGAGCGGGTAAGAGCACACTTCTTCGAACGGTCAATCAGTTACAGTTTCCTACTGGCGGACAGACAATTGTGGATGGTAACGACATTGGCAGTTTGTCGGGGGCAGAGCTGGCAAAGGCTCGTCACTCTATCGGTATGATTTTTCAGCAATTCAACCTTGTCAGCACCAAGACGGTGGCACAGAATGTGGCTTTCGCCATGGAGATAGCAGGACGCAGCAAAGAAGAAATTAAACAACGAGTGCCAGAACTGTTGAAGCTTGTGGGTTTGAGCGAACGGGCGAATGTCTATCCGAATACATTAAGTGGTGGACAGAAGCAGCGAGTGGGAATTGCCCGCGCTGTGGCCAACAATCCCAAGATTCTGCTTTGCGACGAAGCCACGTCGGCTTTGGATCCAGAGACCACCAATGATGTCTTGCAACTTTTGAAAGAGATAAACCACAAGTTCGGTATCACCATTGTGCTTATCACTCACGAATTAGATGTGGTCAAAAAGATATGCCAGCGTGTGGTGGTGATGAATCGTGGAGAGGTAGTTGAAATAGGTGATGTGTTTGACGTCTTTACGAACCCACAGCATGAGTTCACAAAGACACTCTTGTCGCACACCTTCGACCTCGACCTTCCGGATCGTCTGACGCACGATTATTCGAAACCGTTGGTGAGAATAGTTTACAACGGCGAGAAAGCAGAAGATGCCATCGTATCCAACGTGGTGAAACAGTATGCGGTTGATGTGAATATTTTGCATGGTAAGATTGAGTACATCAATGACAGACCATTTGGTATTCTGATTGTTCAATTGATTGGAGAACAGGATGAAATAGAAAAGAGTTTAGATTATTTGAGTAAAAACACATATAGAACGGAGGTGATAAATGAACGAAACTAATTATTCAGAACTGGTTAGTAACCTGTTGCCAGCGTTTGGTGAAACATTGGAGATGTGTGGAATCGCACTTGCGTTGGCGATTTTGTTAGGTGTACCGCTTGGCGTGTTGTCTTATCTTACGAGCGACCGCAATATATGTCAGAATAAACTTATCAATCTATTGGTCAGTTTTATACTGAATGTGATTATGTCAACCCCGTTTGTGATTTTGTTGGTGTTGTTGCTGCCTTTCACAAAGTTGGTGGTGGGCACCTCCATAGGACCTGAGGCCGCATCGGTGCCGTTAGGTATTGTCGCCATTGCTTTCTATGCACGTTTGGTGGAGGGCAATTTGCATGGTGTGGACAAAGGGGTGATAGAGGCATCGATAGCCATGGGAGCCACATGGTTCAAGATTGTCACCAATGTCTTGTTGCCAGGTGCATTCAGTGGCATGATACGAGGATTGACTGTTCTGGCAGTCACGCTGGTGGGTTATTCAGCTATGGCCGGTATTGTAGGAGGCGGTGGCGTCGGTGACCTTGCTATCCGGTTCGGTTACTATCGTTACCAGACCGATGTTATGATCATCACGGTACTTTTGCTCATTGGATTGGTACAGATTATTCAGACACTGGGAGAAAAGGCTTCTCAAAAAGCGCAAAAATAGGCCGATTATAAACAATACATAAGAACCCATATAGTGTTAATTGTAACGAAAGACATTGCTCCGCGATGAAGGTGGAGCGATGTCTTTTTGATTTCTAAAAGAAGTCCATAGAACCTACCTGTAATATTAAAATCAATCTGTCTTTTTGTCCTTCCTAACAAACTTATTTTTTTATCAATTCATAATCATACGTATAATCACAGTGTCAATATCGAATACATTGTAAATGTATTAATCTACTAAATTAATAGGTATTTATAAATATGTTATAATCAATGCGATACAAAAAAATCTTTTTATTTTATTGAATATAACCCACCAAAGTAGTATGTAAATAAAAAAATTGTTTTATATTTGCATCGTAAAATCAAAAAAGGAGGATATTATATGGCAAACATTCATCAATCAATCGCAGAATTAGTAGGGAAGACCCCACTTCTTCAGCTTAATGGGTATAGTAAAGCAAAAAACCTTAAGGCTAACATTATAGCAAAATTGGAGTACTTCAATCCCAATCAATCGGTCAAGGACAGAATAGCCCTTGCCATGGTGGAGACGGCAGAGAAAGAAGGCAAGTTAAAGAAAGGAGACACCATAATTGAACTTACTAGTGGTAACACGGGTGTAGGTCTTGCTGCTATAGCAGCAGCCAAAGGTTATCCTTTCAGAGTCTATATTCAAGATCAGGTGTCGAAAGAACGTTTTCAAGTAATTCATGCTTTCGGAGGGAAAACGGTTAAACTTTCTGAAGTGCCAGAAATAGTGGAAAGTTTCGAAAAAAATGGTCCTGATTTCATTGAGTGTGTAAAAGCGTTGGAACGTCATGTTGCTGGAGAAAAGAATCTGTGGTTCGCTGATCAGACTCGCAACCCAGCCAATCCTAATGTCCATTTTCATACAACGGGTCCTGAGATTTGGAACGACATCGACGGAAAGGTGGATGCCTTTGTGGCTTGCGTAGGTACGGGCGGTACACTTTCAGGCGTGGGAAATTTCTTGAAATCGAAGAATCCGAATGTAAAGATCTTCGGTGTACAGCCTACAGAGGACTCTTTCCAATCAGCTGAACGTCCTGACCAAGAGGAGATCACGGGTGTGCATCCGTTCGAGAACACCAAGGAGGAGTATATTCCAGCCAACCTCGACCGTAAGGTATATGATGGTTATTTTGAGGTACACACGGATCAAGCATACGAGGCAGCTCGTCTTTTGGCGAAAAAGGATGGCGTGTTGGTGGGCGCTTCTTCTGGTGCTGCCCTCTATGCTGCTACTCAACTGGCTCAGCGTGAGGAATTCAAAGGAAAGAATATCGTTGTCCTTCTGCCAGACACTGGATTGAGATACTTGTCAACGCACTTATTTCAAGCAGAATAATATATCTTTTTCTACCTAAAGGCTCTTTGTCTTTAGGTAGTTTGTTTTTTTTATTTGAGGAGAAAATGAATTTTATTTTTATATCACCAAATTTTCCATATACCTATTGGAATTTTTGCGACAGACTTAAACAAAATGGTGTTAATGTATTAGGCATTGGCGACTCTTCGTATGATGCGCTGAACATAAATCTGAAGAATTCACTGACCGAATACTATAAGGTGGATTCCTTACAGGACTATGATCAGGTGTTTAAGGCTGTGGCTTTTTTCTCGTTCAAATATGGCAAAATCGATTGGATTGAATCCAACAATGAGTTTTGGCTAGAACAGGATGCTCGTCTTCGTACTGATTTTAATATCAATACAGGCATAAAATCTGATAAAATTGCCAACTACAAAAGTAAATATCAGATGAAGGAGTTTTATCGTAAGGCAGGTGTGCCTGTGGCACGCATCCAGCATGTCACGACGATAAAGAAAGCTCAGGAATTTGTAAAACTTACAGGGTATCCGGTCTTCGCAAAACCTGAGATAGGGGTTGGCGCCACTGATACGTTCAAGATTACGAATGATGAGGAGTTACAAGATTTTTTCAATCGAAAGCCCGATTTCCCATACGTCATTGAAGAGTTCGTGAATGGAGACATCTGCTCTTATGATGCTATTGTGGATAATGAGGGCAATCCTCTCTTCGAGAGTATGACAGTTTGGCCTCCTTCTGTAGCGGACATCGTCAAATATCAATTGGATTTGATGTACTATACAGCCTCTGATTTGCCAGCGGGACTTCGTCGATTGGGTCGTGCGGCTGTGAAGGCTTTCGAGGTGCAGAACCGTTTCGTGCATTTGGAGTTTTTCCGACTATCTGCAGACAAACCTGGACTTGGCAAAAAGGGTAGTTTCGTTGGATTGGAGGTCAATATGCGACCTGCAGGGGGGTACACTCCAGATATGATGAATTGGGCTCACAGCACGGATGTTTATCAGATATGGGCTGATATGGTGACATCCAACAAACGTCTTTTACCAGACAGCAACCAACATCAATATTGTGTCTTTGCTTCAAGACGTGATATCCATGATTATGTGCATAGCCATGAGGAGATTATGGAACGTTACGGAGATAAGATGCTCATGTGCGAACGTATGCCCGACATGATGGCTCCGCAGATGGGTAATCAGATGTACACAGCGTATGCAGCAGATTTGAAAAAAACTTTGGAGTTTATTAAATTTGTTCACCAACAAAAGTAACTTATCTATTTAGGAATGGAGATTAATTATTATAAAGAATATAGCCATTATCTTGGAAGAGATATGGAATTTAAAACCTATGGAAGACCGGGTGGTAAATTGGCCTTCGCCTTCGCACCTCAGAATGGAAGATTCTATGATTTCGAGAGTTTTGGGATGGTGAATGAGTTGGAGCCTTGGATTAACTCAGGGAAACTGATGTTGGTCACTCCTGACAGTATCGATTTGGAGACTTGGAGCGATGAGAATGGTAATCCTCGCTATCGAATTGAACAACAGGAGCGCTGGTTCAAATATATCACCGAGGAACTTTTTGCCCGTGCTGTGCAACTTAATAATTCGTTTGGCTACAAAGCTTTGGTGACAGGCTGTAGCATGGGAGGCGTGCATAGTGGTAATTTCTTCTTTCGCCGCCCAGATCTGTTTGATGTGATGATTTCACTCAGCGGACTCTTCAATGCCCAGTATTTTTTTCATGACTATTTCGATGATTTAGTCTATAATAATTCTCCCGTTCACTTCTTGCGTAATCTTCCGCCTGATCATTATTATAACCAGCTCTACCGAGAAAGCCGTATTATCTGTTGCGTGGGACAGGGTGCATGGGAAGATGAATTGTTGGCTGGTACTCGCGAGTTGGATACCGTCCTTGCAGAGAAAGGTATTCCTGCCTGGTTCGATTATTGGGGAACCGATTCTGCTCATGATTGGGCATGGTGGCGTAAACAGATTGTTTACTTCATGGATAAGGTCTTGTAGAAGTATTATATAGATGACTTTTGGGTGAATTAATTCCTTAAAGGTTATTTTATAACTAATTGATATATATTGCATTATAAAAAAATAATACATAGTTTATTAAAATAACCTATTAAAACGGTAGGTTGTAGTGTTTTTTTGTATTATCTTTGCATCATATAACAAGAAAAATAACGTAATACTATGACTATAAACTTAAACAACTCCAATGTGGCGGTCCGTGAGAACCGTATCGGTTCTATCACGGGGTACATTGGTTCTTTAAAAGATTTGGCGGAGAAGTCGGAATGTGGCACGCTGAAAGGATGCGCACGATGTTTCTCTCAATCCAGTACTTGCCTTTCACTCTGTGGCTTGAGTCAGTTGGCGGGTATTCGTGATGTGGCGGTCATTCACCACGGTCCTTCTGGCTGTTCGGTAACTAGTTCCAACAGCTACTATATGTCGAAGGTGATGGCGAAGAAACGTGGTGTCACTTCCGATACGGTGTATGTCGGTACGGATATGAACGAGAAAGATACCATCTTTGGTTCCACGGAAAGTCTTCGCAAGATCATTTTGGAGACCAACCGTCGTTATCATCCAAAAGCGATTTTTGTCTCTAGTTCTTGTGCTACGGGTATCATCGGTGAGGATATTGACAGCATCGTGGATGATGTGAAGTCAGAGATTGAAGTGCCTGTCGTGGCTGTCCACTGTGAAGGCTTCAAATCGAAGATATGGGCGACAGGTTTTGATATATCCGATCATGCGGTGATGCAGTCTATCGTACAGAAGCCTCGTCCGGGTGTTAAGACTAACAAGATCAACTTCAAGAACTTCTTTGAGTCGGCTCGCCCCGAGATCATCGAGATGTTCAAACAATTCGACCTCGACCCTGTCTTTCTTTATTGTAACTCAACGGTAGAGGAACTTTCACACTTGTCGGAGAGTTTGGCCACTACTTGTATCTGTGGTACGTTGGGCAATTACTTGGGCAACGCCTTGGAAGAGAAATATGGAGTGCCATACGTGCGCAGTATCAATCAATGTGGTATCACAGGCTTTGAGACATGGTTGCGCGAGATCGGAAAGGTTACTCACCGAGAGGATAAAATAGAAGCTTATATTCAAGAACAACGAGCCATCTACCTTCCTAAGATCGAGGAGGTGAAGAAGGAATTGACAGGTTTGACGGCTGTCTTGGGCATGGGACCTGGTTATACCTTCGAAGTATCCAGAGTGCTGAATGAACTCGGCATCAAGGTGGTATGGGCATTGGCTTGGCATTATGACAAGAAATATGAGAATGGGGACGTTCCACCGTCTATGAAGTATCTGTTGGATAACAACATAGATTTTGAAACATCGGTGGCCGACCAACAGAACTATGAGGTGATGAACATCCTCAACAAGTACAAGCCAGACATGTACCTTTCCCGTCACCCAGGCTCCACCGTTTGGGCAATCAAGAATGGAACACCAGCTATTTACGTGGCAGATGAATACATGATTTTTGGATATAAACACACGTTGGAGTTTGCGAACACAATTCTCGATACGATTCGAAATCGCAGTTTTGAAGCGAATTTGGCCAAACGTTCCAAACTTCCTTACACGCAATGGTGGTATGAACAAAAAGTTGATAAATTTTTTGAGGAGGCAAAATAATGGCAAAGATACTTGACAAACAACGATATAAATGTGCTTTGGCGGCAATGCAGACCGTTCAGGCGATAGACCGTGCTTGCCCCGTGCTCCATTCAGGTCCGGGCTGTGCACAAAAACTTTCTGATACTACGGGTAGTTCGGGGTATCTCTCCCCACAGATCTTCCCTTGTACATCCATCAACGAGAAGGATGTGGTCTTTGGTGGTGTGAAGAAACTGGAGACGACCATCGCCAATGCGCTGAAGGTGATAGATGCAGACCTCTATGTGGTCTTGACAGGCTGTATCCCTGAGATCGTAGGTGATGATGCCGCTGAGGTGGTGTCTAAATTCGCAGATGCTGACAAGCCTGTGGTTTTCGCTCCTACGGCTGGTTTCAAAGGCAATAACTATAAAGGCCATGAGCAGGTGGTGGAGGCGATTGTCACCCAATACCTCAAGAAGTCGGACAAGAAACAGAAAGGCCTGGTGAATATATGGGCGGATGTGCCCTACCAAGACCTCTTCTGGCTCGGTAATATTCGTGAGTTGGAGAACCTTTTGAGGGAGATCGGCTTGACCCCTAACACGATCTTTGGTTACCAACGTGGCATTGAGAATATTAATAAGATACCTGAAGCAGAGTTCAACCTGCTGGTTTCTCCATGGGTAGGTCTGAAGAACATGAAGACGATGGAAAAACGATTGGGTATTCCATACCTACACTACCCAGTGTTACCGATTGGTGCCACTGAGACAAGCAAGTTCTTGCGTGAGGTGGGTAAATTCGCCCATGTAGATGAGACAAAGGTAGAAGAGGTTATCAAGAAACATGAGGATTATTTCTATTACCTGATTTCCCGCTATGCAGATCTGTTCTTGGAGAACCGTGTGATCAACAAGCAATTTTCGGTGGTGGCAGATGCTCAATACACATTAGGAATCACAAAGTTCTTGGTGAATGATTTAGGATTAGTTCCTGCCAAGCAATTCATCACGGATGATACGCCTAAAGAGTATCAGGAACTAATCTCAGCAGAGTTCCAAAACCTCAACTATGGCATAAAGGCAGATGTGGCTTTCGAAACCGATGGCTTCAAAATCCATGAGGAGATAAAAAGTCATGACTACCATGGCTATCCATTAGTGTTGGGTGGTTACTACGAAAAGGAGTTGACAGAGAAACTCAAAGGTAACTTCTTGAACATCTCATGGCCTGTGCTGGACAAGGTGGTCTTCGATGATTTCTATGTAGGCTACACGGGTGGTATCCGTTTGATTGAAGATATTTACACGGTGGCAGTACAACGATTCAATTGATGTATGCAAATAAGTATTATATATGAGTGAAAAAAACCTAGACTTTGATACCGTCATTGAACGTCGCAACACAATGTCTATAAAGTATGACTTTGCGGAGCGATTAGGTATGCCAGCTGATGTCTTGCCACTTTGGATAGCCGATATGGATTTCAAGACATCAAGCTATGTGCAGGAAGCCTTGATTGAGGCTGTCAATCATGGGATTTTCGGGTACAGTGAGGCATTGTCGGATTATAATAATACAGTCAGGGAGTATTTTCAGAAAAAATATAATTACGAATTTGTCGAAAGAGAGATGGTAATGACGCCTGGAGTTGTATTCGCGATAGCTACAGCCGTCAGAGCTTTGACGATAGAAGGAGATGCGGTTTTAATTCAAAGTCCGGTTTATTATCCATTTTCAGAAGTTGTTACATACAATGGGCGAAAAGTGGTTGATAACACATTGATATATAATGAAAAAGAGAATAGATATTTTATTGATTTTGAAGATTTTGAACAGAAGATCATCGATAATCATGTGAAACTGTTTTTGTTATGTAACCCGCATAATCCAGTGTCAAGAGTATGGAGTAGGGAAGAGTTGTTGAGGCTTGGTGAGATTTGTTTGAAACACAAAGTACGTGTTTTGAGTGATGAGATACATGCTGATTTCACATTTGTCGGGAAACATCATATATTTGCAAGCCTCAGTCCAGAACTGGAAAAGATCACCATCACCTTTACCTCACCCTCTAAGACGTTTAATCTTGCAGGATTGCAGTTGGCGAATATCATCATCAAGGATCCGACCATCAGACGGAAATTCATTCATGAATATAAAGTTTCAGGATACAGCGAAGTAAGCATCATGGGGTATGTCAGCACCATTGCCGCTTACAAGAATGGTGATGTATGGTTTAACGCTGTATTTGATTATATAAAGAAGAACGTTGAATACGTGAAGCAATTTGTGGATTCAAATCTTCCTGGCGTTAAAATGATTAACCATGAGGCCACCTACCTTGTTTGGCTGGATTTCCGAAAATTAGGGTTGTCGGTGGATGAACTTGACAATAGAATAATCCATAAATCTAAGTTGTGGCTTGACAGTGGGAAAATATTTGGAAGAACAGGAGAAGGCTTTCAACGCATTAATGTTGCCTGTCCACGAAAGACATTGGAAGAGGCGATGAATAGGTTGAAGCTATTGTGATGCACGACTGTACGTCTCCATTGTGACTGACTTATCATATACTCTAATGGAAGAGGGTGTATCAAAAATGAACTGAACCCCGAAAGTTGGACAAAAAAACTTTCGGGGTTCAGTTCAAAAATGATACGTCCTCTTTTCGTATGTGAATTTTTTGTATATTTGGGGCATTAAAAATCTACAATAAAATCAAATAATTATGGCAACATTAATTGCAAACCCTATTTACGACTCTGTCTTCAAATACCTTATGGAAGATCAGAGAGTAGCGAAAGTAATTCTGTCCGATTTGTTGCAACGTGACGTTTTGGAAGTTGACATGAAGAACAATGAAAAAACTCAACCTATGGATGGTTATATCTCAGTTCTTCGAATAGACTTTGGAGCGAAGGTTCGTGATGCGAACGGAAACGTGGAGAATGTTAACATCGAAATGCAGAAATCATGGCTCACGTCAGAAATCATTCGTTTCAGAAATTATTTGGCGACTCAATATAGTTCGTCAGACAATCGAATCATCATTTCAGACAAACCTCTTAAGGAGAAACAACTTCACATTGTCTCCATTTATTTGTTGGGTCACGAGGTGGAGGGCTTGGACAATGCGGTTACGTATGTCTATCCAAAAATGTATGATCAGTACGGGAAACCCGTTGGAAAAGAGGTGAAAGAGGTGGATTTTGTGAACGAGTTGGTTCATGACATGATCGTCGTTCAGATACCCAAAATACCTAAAACGAAAGTGAAAAGCCGCTTGGATAAACTACTCACTTTGTTCGATCAGTCTTATATGTGGCAGTCCAACCACCAGTTGCGGGTGGATGAATCTAAATATGTCGGTGATCATAAATATGTATTCCGCCGTTTGTTGCGTGCGCAAGCTGATCAGGATATCATTGATGGTATGGACATAGAGGATATCTATCAAGTGGCGATGGATGAGAAAGAACAGGAAATTGAGTTGAAAGAGAGAGAAATCGCCATTCAGAAAGAACGAATTGCTAATCAGAACGAACAAATCGCCAGTCAGAGTAAAGAGTTACTTGAACAAAAGGAGACTTTAGTGAGACTAACGAATAGTTTGCTCCTGTCGGGTAAGACGATAGAGGAGGTGGCGGAAATTATGAATGTCCCAATCGAGAGGGTTAGACAATTGGTCAAAAAACATTCTTGAAATATATGTCGTAGAGACGCACGCCCGTGGAGACGCACGCCCGTGCGTCTCTACAATGCATATTTTAACATCTTAATTGTATAAATCTTTTTGCCTGTAGCATCCAACACCACAACAATATTAACATCGTCCTTCTGCTCGAAATGACAGAAATCGGTGTAATTGAATTTTCCAACGAACAATCCGTTTACACTATATACTAGATAGGTTAAATCTTCTGGTGCTCGACTGGCAATGACGGGGAGTGATGAGGTGCCGCCTTCCCCTTTGTAACCATCTGTGATATAGACATTCTCGGCTCCTGCGGGAATCTTGTAGTGGAGATTCTCGTTGGTGTAATGCTCGTTGATCGATTGTCCGTCGAGACGATAGGTGATGGTCCATCGTGTGGCGATGGAATCATGGGTTGGGTTGGGTTCGTCAAGATCCAGATAGGTGACCTTCTCGGTGTCGGTGAAGTGCAGTCCGTAGATGTCTAACTGATCATGATGTGTGAGATATAAGTCACGTCCTTCAAAGAAATAGCCTTCGAACTTATTCTCCATCAGTGGGTTGTTGTTGATGTAGATGATGGAATCCTTGTATAACCCTTTGACGGTCAGCTGTGTGGTGTCTCCCAATTTGAAGAAATCACTCAAATGATAGCTGTAATATGAATGACGGTATTCATTCCATTCATAATACTCTTCCATGCCTTTCAAGAAATTTTCCAGATCTGATTTATTCATTGCCAATGCCACATCCGAGGCAAGACTATCCAACATGTAATGGATGGTGTTTCTAGAGAAGGCTGTTCCTGCTAAGACGCACGCTCTGTCGAGATAGGGCTGCTTGAATTTTTCCAAAGAGAACATTTTAATGTACACTTCGCATGCACTCTCTTTATTGGCCCACTCAAAATACTCATACGGCTCCACCCTCAATAGAAAGTTATAATATGGATATAGGGGATCATACATTGTGCCATCCAGATCTTTCATGATCCAACGCCATTTTTTGCTTCCCTGTTTATCATACCATATAGCAACATTATTGTATGGAAAATCAATATTTGCGAAGTAGGCTTGTGTCGATACATAGTTCATGAATGCGTTGATATCCAGCACTTCGGCCATCTGCTCGTAAGTGGAACTGGATGATTCGAATGTCTCCTTGAAATGGAGATAGTTGGGATACAAATCTTCTTGAATCCAGTCGTCGTAGATACCAGTGGAGGTCTCCACATACTCAATATCGCTCACCTTGTGGTTGGCCCAGATCATATCTTCATCATCACGCTCTTGTAAATGCATAATTTGTTGAAATTCTCCGTTGAGACATAATTGTACATTTCGTTGTGCTTGAAAATCAACATCGTAATAGCTAGAGAATCGTCCGATTGCTGTTTGTGAAAGCATATCCTTGATGGCCTCTGATTCACTATGTCCAGATTGAATCGATGAACGAATCGTGAGACTCTTCTGCTTGTTGGCATTCGGCCTTAAATGTTCCCACAAGACACCTTTGAAATGTTTGTCCCCAAATCGCTTATTGGCATAAATAACCATTGATTTTACGCGATTCTCGCGGGAAGCGTTGCCACTCACACGAGTCTCTGACAACTGATTGAAATCAGCACCCAGCGTGTCGCCTGAATAGTACTCCACGTTAATTGGGCGACGCCAATTGTACAGATAGTTGTAGTTGCCCATCCATGAACGTTTAGGTGGATTGTCGCGATGAGACAAAGCATACGAAGTGGAGCTGGATAAAATACCCATGTTGGAACTATATAGATAGTCATCGTCACAAACGAGGTTGATGATAGGCATATCGTTTTTCAGATCAAAAAAGTAGGTCTTCGTCTTACTGATCTTGCTGATTGCACTGTCGCTAAAAGGTTTGGCTCTGACAACCATTGTTCTGTTAATATATAAAGAATCTTGATAGAGGTAGCTGTTCTCTGTTGGTTCACTACCATTTGTTGTGTATCGGATAACGGCATCCTTGGGTGCATCCTCCTTCAAACTCAGTTTTAAGTAGAATGGGGCGTTTTTGACACCTCCGTCAACCGAGAAATCCACCTTTTTCATCACTCTCTCACAATTCGTGTTGTTGTTTTCTTTTTCGGGAGTGGGGATTCTGAAATGTGATAAACTATCAGGCAGATTGGGCAGACGACCCCAAGAAACCTCTGGAGAGATCATCTCAGGATAGGGCAGTGAATCCACCAATGTGCCGTTGTTGTCCCACAGATAGACCGTTCCCGACTTGTCTGAGTTTAATTTGAAATCAGTATGTTCCTTTTTATTCTCCTTGTCGCAATAGATGAGCTTGTAGCCATTGGCTGGCACAGTCAATTCGATAGGAATAGTATAGGCAGAGTCGATATTGTTGACCTTTGAGATAGAATATCCCATTATAGAGATATCTTGCTCACTGTTATTATACAGTTCCACCCAGGAGTCTGGAAACTCGTTGTAGTAGTCTAACACCCCACCGAAATTGCTTTGCATAATCTCCGTGATGGACAAATTGGCCAATACGGGTCTAAAAGAAAATGCAAGGATGAACAATAAAAACCTTGTCTTGTAAGAATTTAAATATACCATATCAAATAAATTAAAAATGCATAAAGCATTATGAAACCCTATTAAATATGTTTCAAATGTAGTAAAATAATTGATAATTATGAAATTATATATAATATTCTTTCTAAAACATAGGCAAGTGTATCGGGGATGGGTTTTATTTTTGCTGAAATTATTTATTTTTGTGTCGCAATAAAAATGATAAATAGATGAATATCTACATACCTTCTTTTGAATATTTAGGAATTTTGGTGCAGGGCGGAATCATTTTCTATTTCTTGGTCAATGCCTTGTTCTTGTTTATCATCATGCCTAAACTGCAGCCTAAACGTAACAAGGCTACTGTCGTCATACACAAGTCTCTTGGCTGGCTTTTGATGATTTACGTTGTGAATTACTGTTTGTGGATCATTCCGGAACTCTTCCAATCCCAATGTGGTTATTACCAGATAGGGAAGACGTATCCGAACTATAACTCGCTGATGGAGTATTTAGATCTTGCCATCCTTCCGTTGTCGATGGTGTTTGGCTCGACAGTGCTTTTGGGTCGAATGCCCAAGAAATGGATAGCCCCCGTCATTCTCCTGCCTTATGTGCTATGCGGATTGAACGATATCTATGGAGTGTTGTCCTTTAAACTCTACACGTTTGCCTATATTGCCACCATTGTTGGAGTTGTTGCACAATTGGCGTGGTATGGCTATTTCATCCGACGGTTTGACAAGCGGTTGATGGAGAACTATTCCAATATCGACCGTCGATCCATCAAATGGGTGTTGTGGACTCTAGTTCCGCTGTGTCTGCTCACACTGCTCTATGTTCCGCTCAACATGATGACCAATATCGATGAGTGGGTGGTGTTGTACGACTTCCTCACGTTTGTTATTCTCTCGAGCATTGTTGGCTTTGCCCTCTTCCATAAGGTGGATGATATGACGGAGGAGCTGATTCAGGAGCAGATGGAAGAGTTGAAACAAGAGGAGAAGAAGGCAGCAGAGGAGACGCCCGTGGCAGAGGATGATACCAATGCAAAGACATCAACCCTTAACAGCCGATTCACGGATTTTGATGCGATATTTCAGAAGTTGGAGGAAGAGAAGTTTTATCTCGATACCGAGGTCAATATCGATTGGATCTCGAGTAAGCTGGGCACGAACCGGCATTATGTCTCAGACTATCTGAATCGAGTCCGTCACGTCACCTTCTATGAGTATGTCAACACCCTTCGTTTGGTCTATGCAGAGCGGTTGTTGAAAGAGGGCAAAGAGAAGATTGCCGACCTCGCCTTCGTTTGTGGCTTTAATAGTGACCACACCTTCCGTCGCCTATTCAAGGAGAGGTATGGGTGCACACCGTTGCAATATAAGAAGGGTGGGGAATGATGGAGGTGTGGGGATGTAACCCAATCACAACCTCCAATCCCGTTCATCAATATAGTCAAAACAGAACCATCATTTCTAAACTTTCGAATCTTTTGCGTAAATACGCATTTCGTTCGAATGAACCTCTCTTTACTGCTGTAAAATAATTGCAATTACAACGAAGTCGCCCGAAAAAGTGTGTGGTTGTTGGAAAAAGTCGCCCGAAAAAGTGTGAAGATGTGGCGAAAAGTCGCCCGAAAAAGTGTATATTTGCATCGTAATAAATATGTAAATGTATGTATAATAGAAAGATAGATAGTTTTTTTGTGCAATGGAAAAACACACCAGAAAGAAATCCATTGGTTATTAAAGGGTGTCGTCAATGTGGAAAGACGAGTTCGGTACTGTCGTTTGCTCGTAAGAACTATAAGAATGTAGTCTATATTGATTTCCATGAACAGAAGGATTTGTGTGAATTGTTCAAGGGATCTTTGCAGGTTGATTATTTGACAGTTGCGATTTCAGCCGCTGTCCCGACTGCTCGTTTTGAAGCGAAGAAGACATGTCTGGTGTTGGACGAGATACAAGACTGTCCGCAAGCTCGTGCTGCACTGAAGTTTTTCAAGTTGGATGGCAGATACGATGTTATATGTACAGGCTCATTGCTTGGTGTGAGCGGCTATCGGTCATCCGATTCGGAGACGTCAATCCCGGTCGGGTTTGAGACGATTGTGGATATGTATCCGATGGATTTTGAGGAGTGGCTTTGGGCAAATGGTTTGCAGGAGTCCGTTTTTGACTTGCTGAAAAAATTGTTGGCAGAGGAAACCCCTGTACCGCAGGCAATCCACAATCGGATGCGGCAGTTATTGTTGGAGTATATTGTGGTAGGTGGAATGCCGGCGGCTGTTCGCACTTTCTTAAACACACGAGACATCAATCAAGTCATAGCAGTTCAGCGGAGTATAGTGGATGAATATAAGTCCGACATGGTGAAGTATGCCAACCCTGCGGATAAAAACAGAATTCGTGAATGTTTTGAGTCGATACCTCGTCAGTTGAGCAAGGATAATAAAAAGTTCTCGTTCGCCACGGTGCGAAAGGGAGGGAGAAGCAAAGAATACATTGGCTGTCTGCAATGGATCGAGGATGCGGGAATCATTCAGCGTTGTTATAATCTGACGACAACAGAGTTGCCGTTGAGTGGCAATGCGTTACATGACTCGTTCAAGGTGTATATGACTGACACGGGTTTGTTTGTCAGCATGTTAGATGAGGGAACGCAATCAGACATTTTACAAGGGAATCTGCTCAGTTACAAGGGAGCTATCTACGAGAATGTGATGGCTGACTTGCTTTGCAAAATGGGACGCAAATTATATTATTATCAAAAAACAGATGGAATAGAAATCGATTTTGTGATTCGCTATAAAGGAAAGTGCGTACCTGTGGAGTGCAAGGCTCGGACAGGCAATGCAAAGTCTATGTCCACACTGCTGAAACACCCCGAGAAGTATCATGTGTATGATGCCCTGAAATTAGGTGATTATAATATTGGGAGAAATGGTGCATTGTTGACCTTGCCGTTCTATATGGGATTCCTTTTGACGGAGTTGTAGCTGCTTTTTATTGTGTAGATTCCTCCGTTTCTAAACTTTCGAATCTTTTGCGTAAATACGCATTTCGTTCGAATGAACCTCTCTTTACTGCTGTAAAATAATTGCAATTACAACGAAGTTGCCCGAAAAAGTGTGTGGTTGTTGCATCAGTACCTCATCCCCATCCGCACCTCCATTACTCGTGCGTTAGGCTTGAAATGTGAACGGTTCAGCTTAATGTGACCGAGTGCTTGTTTTTTATTAATTTTGAAGTCTCAAACTGATAAAACAGATAGTGGTATGAAATATATAAAAGAAAACTGGCAGTATTTCCTTTTTTTCGTTTTGGTGTGTATTGTTGGTGGATATTTTTCCACAATCTATCTTGTTGATACGTTAGACTCAAATATGATTGAGGAGGCCGTCAAACAGATTGGCTCTAAAGAATTACTGATGGTTGTGTCAGTCGTACAAATCACTATCTATGCTGTTATTTTTACGGGTATAGGCATCATATTGTCCAACAAAATTGGTCTGTGGAAAAAGTTCGAGATGAATAAACAGGGGTTGATAACGGTTCTTGTGTTGTCTGTTGTGGGGGGACTTTCTTTGAGTGTTGTTGACAAATATGTGTTTGGCAGTTTTATTGATCCGGTATGGCATAGTTATGATAGCAAACCAACTGTTGAGTATGTTATTTCATCCTTCACATATGGTGGTGTATTTGAAGAAATACTTATTAGACTATTTCTGATGTCATTATTGGCATGGGTTATCTCGAAACTGTTTTATGCAAAAGAGGAAGATGTGCCAGTCAAGGTATTGGTGATAGCGAATGTTATCAGCGCATTGCTCTTTGCAGCTGGTCATCTGCCTGCAACAAAACAAATTTTCGGATATATGGATGGATTGATTCTGTTTCGATGCTTCTTGATGAATGGGTTATTGGGATTAGCATTTGGTTATTTATATAGAAAATATGGAATAGGGTATTCTATGTTGGCTCACATAGGCACCCATTTTGTATCTAAACTGATTTGGGTGATTTTTATCTAGTGAGGTCTATTGCTGTTTGTCAGTTGAACACGTCGAATTGTTCCTTATTACGAAAAAAAGTATTATGACTCTATGAAAGATGATGGAGTGGGGATGGCTCCTGTCAATATTCATACGTATTGGGTGATTCTAATGCGTTTGTCATCCATGTACAATCGATGAAAATGGACAAAATGTGAACTTCACAACTTGTACATACACTTTTCCTGTTCTGTCCGTTTCGCCTGTTCTACCGTCTCTATCTTTGCTTCGTCAACAGGAACGAAAGAAATCCTAAGACAGAAAAAAGATTATTCATTCATTAAAAATAAAGCGTATGAAAAAGATATTATTTACAATCGCATTTATGACGATTATTTTTATGGCTAATGCGTTGGAAACGCGCTACTTCTCTGTTAATTTCAACAAAATGGAGTTGAATCAGAACGGAGAGGTCTATGAGTTGGTGGAAGTTAGCAACAAGGAGCTGGTACGCGGTCGGGTGGTTACCTATTACTGCATTGACAAAAACTTACGCGCAGTAGCTTTCAAATTGTTGGTGTCAGAGAAAGGGAAATTCTTGAGGTATAAGAGGTATTGTTTGGGTTGAGGAAAGTAGATTATTATGGGTCGCTACGCGATAAATTATATTTGGGTCGCTTCGCGAGAAATCATACAAATCTGTTCAAATCTTACAAATCTTTTTTATGGCAACTCGTGTTAGATGGATTTGTAAAGATTTGAAGGATTTCTGTCCGCAGGACACTCTATATTTTTTTCTTGTTTGTATGGATGGTAATTAAAAAAATGCAATATATTTGTCTATTATTAACCAATCGACAGAAATATGAAAAAAATAGTACTCTCTTTCCTAACTTCTATAGTAATTGCTTTGAATAGTGTGGCGGCTGATTGGACCTCTGTTGCGATCAGTTCGCAAGTGACTCATGTGCAGCCGATGACTGGTTTGGTCTTGTGGCCCGAAGAGGCGTCTGATCATTTCAATAAATATGGGGAGGCTCACGCTTTGGAGTTCTCTTATGTGGCACCATGCAAAGTGGTGAAAGATGGTGTGGTGGATGGTCCAATAACATACGATTGGAGTTACTTGGAAGACATCTTGAACGATATCAAGAGTCGTAATCATCAGGCGGTGATCCGTTTCTTCTACGAATACCCAGGTGTGCCGATGGTGGATAATAATCCGGGTACGACAGGTGTCCCTGAATACATAAAGAAATTGTCTGACTATAAAGAGAGTCACAAAGAGGTGAAAGATGATGGCCTGACTTACTATGCAAATTGGGAATATGGCGAACTCCAACGCTTCAACATGGTGTTTTTCGCTGATTTTGCTGAACGATATGATAACGATCCTCGCATTGCCTTTGTAGAGGTGGGCTTTGGTCACTGGGCTGAGTATCACATATACGATGAAAATGGTGTGAATATCGGTGATGATGGAAACTTCCCAACCAAGAGATATCAAAAAGAGTTTTTCCTGCACCTTTCTTCGGTGATGAAGAATATCCCATGGGCGATTAGTATCGATGCGGCGGATGATGAATATACAGACTTTGCTGATGATAGAGAGTTACGGAAGTTGAAGTTTGGTTTGTTTGATGATTCTTTTATGCATGAGGAACATGAAAAGAGTTCGAAGGATGGGTATAACGAAGAATGCTGGGAAATAATGGGTACAGACCGTTGGAAAACAGGTGTGTGCGGTGGTGAGATTAGCTATTATGACGATTCGGATCAGAAGAATTTCACCAAAGAGAGCGGTATGTATGGACTGACCTGGAAGGATCAGTCGAAAAAATACCATATCACCTTTATGATAGCCAATGATAATCCATCGTTGAATAACTATAAAAATGCAGATCGATTTAAGGAGTGCAGCATGATGACGGGTTATCATTTTGTGGTGACGAAATGTGTGACGGATGGTACTCAAACGAAAATCATGGTGAAAAACACGGGTGTGGCACCTCTCTACAAGGATGCCTACTTTGCCATTGGTTCAACACGGTCTAAGGAGTCATTGCGTGGATTGTTGCCCGATGCCTCTATGGAGGTGACCATCGATGCCCCATTGGAATATAGCAATAGCGGACGTGCACTTTCAAATCCTGTGATTGAGAGTGACTTTATCCTTGACACGCAGACGATTGAATACGATTGCAATATTGAAGCGTCCGACCTCCAGGATGTTCAGCAATCCGACATCGAGGAAGGACAACGATACAATCTATTGGGAGAGAAAGTCTCCGAAGAGTATCAAGGATGGGTGATTATGAATGGAAAGAAGATATTAATTAAAAACAAGTAGGGGTTTGCCGAACAACCACTCTTCTTTTTTCTCCTTATACGTGCCATTGATAAATTCCAGTTCCCGCTCTGTAAAATCCGACATGTCAGGCACATAAGTGGAATCTGGAATATACCACCATAGTTTTCCGAAAATTTTTTTCATCTCTTTGGTCTTGAAAACGTAGCCTCGATGAGCATACGGCATATTTCGCAGGATCCGTGGTTGTCCGCTCAATTTCCCCCATGAAGGCCTAAATCCAAGAGTTCGATCGTAGGAATAGCCACAAGGATAATCTTCCGTATCATACTCATCGACATATCTTAGAACCACTGAATATATATCAAGTCTCGATTTGGGACTATACTCGTACATTGTCCATTGAGCAACGGCATCCCGCATAGAAATCTCCCTGTTTCCAGAATATCTAGGTGATTTCCTTTGTTTTCCGACTCCTTTTGTAAATATTGGAGACACGTTTTGTAAGTCTTCACATTTCACATAAAAATGCTTAGCCGTGTTTGGGCATTCAACTCGGAGTGTGAATTTGCCAATCTTTCCTCCTTTCCAATGTGAAGCGGGGGATAGGCCATACTCAAGATTCCAAAGATTAAAAGAATGACAAAGATCATAAGAATAGGTGTGATGTACTTTGTTTTCTCCCTTGACAAATTTTGCAGGGAATGCATATAGATATTCCCAAATATCCTTTCCGTCGTAAATCAAATGACCGTATTCAACCTTTAACAACTCATGTTGGTAGTTTTTGGGTAAACCAGGGACAGAGGTGGTTACAGGCTGTGATTGCCCATTCACTTCTACCGTAAAATCATGGATATATGGACTGACGTCAAATATATTATCTAAAAAGCGATTTGTAGAGGGGAAATAAGCCACAAAAGCCACTAACATATCTGTCGCCTCTCCATGATTATAGAACGTATAATCAACATCGACATAGGCTTTGGTATTATAGAACGTGCCTTCATTCTCGCCATAGAGTTTGGCCACATTAGTTTCATCAGTTAATCGAATGGTCAATATTTCTTCCTTAACCTCAATATTAATGTCTTTGGAATCAGCCGGTTCTAGTGAAGATCCACTTGCTAACACGGGATAATCATTTCCATAAGTCACAATTGACGCAAGTAATGATATAATTGTGCACCTTCATAGCTATTCCGGTTATTTCTCGGAATACCCCATATTTCTTGTTATATTCTGCTATTAAGTCCATTTGAAAACATATTTGTTAGATTTGTAAAGATTTGTAAGATTTCTGTCCGAAGGACACTCATTTTATGTGCTCTGGAATACTAACTCATTGGATATTAATAAAATTGGATTATACATATTAAGAGTCGCTTTGCGAGAAATCCTACAAATCTGTTCAAATCTCACAAATCTCTTTTATAGCAATTCATATTTGTTAGATTTGTGAAGATTTGTGAGATTTCTGTCCAAAGGACACTCATTTAACTCAATTCGTTAAAATCACATTTTCATGTCTTTATCCTTCTAATTGAACTGTCGCAAAATTTGAGACAGTTGAAATCTCTGGCATTATATATTATGAGTCGCTACGCGAGAAATCCTACAAATCTGTTCAAATCTTACAAATCGCTTTTAAAACAACTCTTATTTGTTGGATTTGTAAAGATTTGTGAGATTTCTGTCCGAAGGACACTCTTTTCTTGTAACATTTCGACCGTCTTCAAGACGAACTACCGAGATTTCCTCGATAGTTGAATTTGTGTCTTACATACCAAAACGCAACGAAATAGTATGTCCCCCTCTATTATTTTCTTCGATATGAGATCAAATTCAAGCCCTGCTTTGTATAAAACTGGAATTTACGATCGCAAGAAATCAAGGGCATACGATTGCAGATGGCATGAGCGATGATGATGTGATCGCTTGGATCTCGATGGTCTTCTGCTGTATTGATTTGAAGTTTACTATAAGCGACAATTTGTTCTCTGTCGATTGGTAATATTTCTATAAAAAATTCATCAAGAATGCTATTGATGATGTCGGTTTCTGTTTTCCATTTCTTCCTACCTAATCCTTTTGATCTATATGCAATGATGAGTTCTCTGATGGATTCTATGCTTACACAAAAGGTATTCTCATAATCTTCGATGATGTTTTGTACTTCGCAGGATAAAAGCTCATAGTCTTGTGTTAGGTGAACGAGAGAACAGGTGTCTAACATGTATCTCATTCTCCTTTACATTCTAGAGTTAATTTTACAAATTTTGGGTAGGTTACCCATAGAGAACCTTTGGATTTAATGGCAGCTTCCCATGTCTTGCTGACCTTTTTCCCATTTTTCTTTTCAATAGTTTTTTTTTCATTGTTAATTGATTCCATAATTTAAATCATTTAGTTAAACAAATAAATTCTTCGGGACAAAGATAATGAAATTTTCTTTACATCATTGGTTGTTAGTAAGGAATCCTTACATACTGAGTATTTTATTATAGGACATATATCGCAAAAGTACGGGATATTTTCAAGGAAAAATACATGCAATTTTTTACAAAAAAACGGCACATCTTTAGGAAGAAAATACATAATCGTAAATATCTATAAAACAACAACATACATTCAAAACTTTAGATTTTTACCACTCCAAACTTTAGAAATAACCCTTAGCAAGAAAGATTGGGGAACTTTCCTTGATGCCCTATAAGTGGGTTCTATAAATTAATTTCGGGGGATTTTTGATTTTGGTGAGATGTGGAATTTGGTGAGATACAAATTTATGGAGATGTGGAATTGTGGAGACGTGGAATTGTGGAGACGCAATGCATTGCGTCTCTACAGTGTTCACCTGAAAAATCAATTAGATACGCATTAATAGCTTATCAAACAATAACCTTCCAACACTTCTCTCCAACCCTGACAATATAAACTCCTGAAACAGGAAGCGGGATGGCCACACTCTCTGAAACTGCCGTCTGCTTGGCTACTAGAGTGCCTATCGTGGAATAGACCTCCACCTCACTTCCTTTCACTACCTGCTGCAAGACAATCGCTCCATTAGATACATATAACTGAATACCCGACTCGGACAAAGGAGTCTCTACGGCAACAGACTCGCACAGAATGCTACCATTCGACGCAAGCGGAGTGGATGTGAGATACTCTTTTCCTTCAGAATCAACACACTTTTCGAAGATAGTAAACTCGGAAACACCATCAGACACTCGTCCGTATGAATCATCCGTAGCATGGGTCTCGTAGGCTATCGAACTCAAGAGTGTCTCACTGTCCCTATATGGAGCTGTTAATGTGATGGTCTCTGATGCGGTTACCCCTAGTTTGAAATTCAGATGCAATGGTCCCTTCTCTGGCTCCTTGTCTGCCCAAAGGAGGGTGTAGCCATGGGCAGGTACCACCGTCTCATCAAATCCTTTTGGTATGGTACACTTCACTGCCTTTGTAACGTTCTCGACAACCATTCCCGCCAAATCGACATCCGTATCTCCTCCATTGTATATCTCAATCCAATCAGGAAAATCCTCCTTTTCATCGGCAATTATTGTATTAGAGGCACACACCTCGTTCAAATGAAGATCCGTCGGAAGTATATAATCTGGATCGTATTCAAAATAGATCGACACCTTCAGTTCCTTCTCCTTTGCGTAGGTGGTGAGCGTGCTACCGAGGTACTTGTTATTATTGTCGGTCCGAACTACCGTATCGTTGACAGCCCACCGATGTATCTTATATCCTGCAGGAACGATCGGTTCCACCTTAATTCGCTCTCCTGAATATCTCCAAGTATTGTATTTCAAAGAGCTGACCTTTCTCTTATTCAGAAGGAAGGAAAAATCCGGTGCCTCATCATTAGGGAACACAGGTCTTATCTTTACAATAACTGTATCGTCTTCCAAGCCGAACCTTTCCTTCAACTGGTCAATAACGTACGTTTTTCGTTCCTTGGCAAAGGTACGCATCTGCTCAACCGTCTCGTCAAAGGCGGCCGGATTGCCAGGAGCATCCAAGAAGCCTGAGTTCTTAATCGTCGCACACATATCAAGTCTCGTCAAGTCCCAGATAGAGTCCAGCTTCGTGTCGATTCGCTCATCCGTAAACTCCGTTTCGATTCTATCCAAATATTGATCCAGAAACTGCCAACGGAAGTCTTCATTTCTGAGACATGACCTGAGCAACACCCACATCGCCTCAACCCCCTTCTCTTCTGTGGCAAACTTAATCATATCCTTATCCACCGTGGTTGCTTTGGAGAGTCCGAAGTCAGTATCATACAGAATCCAACGGAACTTACCACCATCATGTTTTCGCCATAGTTTGATGTTGTTAGAGACCCAATCGGTATTACCAACGTATTGTTCCAAAATCTGATAATCGATGTACTCATCAATATCCATCATCGTCGCCAACCGATCATAAAAATCATCGTTTGTATAACTCTTGCTGACATAGTCAATCATCACATTGTAGGCCTCTTTCGTGCCTGCCTCGCAAGAATAGCCCACACCCAAGAAATCGATCTCATCCTCGTCAAGTCCATAGTTATGATAGACGTAATCCTCGTTGGTTCGTTCCGTCAGAATCATCATGCCATAGAAAATACCATTCAGATAGAAGGCCACCGGCTGCGCCATCTGTCTGTCGAGGTTCATCCTATCGCCAAGACTTTGGATGAACATATCTCGCCAACGAGGTTGAACGTACGAATAGCCGTTACCACCGTTGCGCAAGGCAAGACTCTTATATTTCTTGTAATCACGTGCAGGGAAGAAATTATCGTACTGCATCTTGGACTTTCCTGAACGTTTATTGGCTTTGATTTTCAAACTTTTTGCCACATGTATTCTTGTACAGCCACCATAGACACCAATCTCGACCTCTTGATTATCCACCACATTCCCATCTAGAATATATTCAAAATTAGCCGAGCGCATCCATTCCCGATTGTAGTTAGCAGGGAAATCATAACAACCGGATACGATTCCATTGGTTCCCTCCACATACAGACCAAGACTATCGCCAAAGATATCCTCGTTGTTGCCGGAGAGAGAAACGACTGGGAGACGAGTGCCCACACCCTTGCAAGCCTCATAAAACTTATCAGGGAGAATGAAACTACCCGTTAGGATCTCGCTGAACAACATACCATCCCTGTATGCTCTCGCACGCACGACGGTAGTCTGCTCAATTGAGATAGCGCCCTCGTATCTTGTGCCATTCGCTGGAGTCGGCACATCGCCATTCAAGGTATAATAGATTTGTGCATCATCCACTTCGCAATCCAGTTCGACGGTCAAGGCACTCTCATACAGCCCCGGTTGGTTGGTTTTGAATGTAGGAGAGGGCACACGATTAACAATGTCGGTTGTCAGTCCATTATTAGCAACACCCGGTGAGGGAATCATAAATCCATCCTCGCAGTAGGCGATATGCGGATATTGTTTCGGGTAAGACAATACGATGTTTTTTTCATCTTTTGAGAATAGAATCACACCCTCTTCCGTAGATAGTTTTTGAGGTACGCTACCCGCATAAGTATGATGAACGCGCATTGCCGTGCTACTGCTCGATTCCTCATTTCCAAAGAACAATAAGGAATAGCCGTTGGGTATGACGTGAGAAGAGTCCAATACGAGACTCCAATCCGTTTTGCCCTCCTTTATATTGGTTACAGTCCAGCCCTTCAAATCAACAGCCGAGCCATCGTTATAGAATTCAACATACCCATCGTAGTCGTATTTTTCACTGACAATTGTAGCGACGTTGTTTGTCATGATTTCTGTGATGTGAATTTCAGCCTTTGAATTTGAAACACACAGCACACATAGCAATAGTTGAAATAGTACAATCTTCTTCATGTTGTCCAAGATAACTAAATATTTGCAAAACTACAATTTTATCATCATCTATCGATAATTTTTTGAAGTCTCTATTAATGATTTTGTCAGATTGAATTAAATTGGGATTTATATATTAAGAGTCGCTTCGCGGGAAATCTTACAAATCTAATCAAATCATACAAATCTTTCTTAAAGCAACTTTACTTTGTCAATTACGCATGCCTAATGACAAATGCGTTAGATTCATGTTATACTCTGCTGTCAAATCCGTTAGGAAACATATTTGCTAGATTTGTAAAGATTTGTAAGATTTCTGTCCGAAGGACACTCTTTTTTTGTATGCTAATTTCAGATTCAGTCGCGGCAAGCGTATGCTTATTTAAAGCGATAATGATTCTTTCTTTGGTACAGAACGTGCACTTTCAAAATTAGAAGCGATATGACCAGATTGACGAAGGAACAAATAGAACTAATGAAGGAAGAACTTACTGTGGAGTTAGCCGATTGGTTGATGGAGAACTACGGATATACCCCAACGGAAGCACTGGATATTCTATATACGTCTGAGACGTTTGAACGTTTGCAAGAAACATCTACCGGATTATATTTTCAAGGTGTCGGATACGTCTCCTCGTTTCTGAAAAACGAAGTGGAGAATGCCGTGTTTCGATAACCTTTTTGCTTATTGAATTTTAATCCCAGCCCTCTGTATCAGCGTTTTCTGGGGCGAAATAATCATTTATAGCATAATCAATATTCGCTTTGTTGGCTTGGCTTAATTGATACTTCCGATGGATTCGGTAGGTGCGACCATCTTTTACGAAATAGGCCCCTGTTTGGTGAAACCGAAATGCCACTTTTTTTTCTATGCATTGATTTCGAAGATCTAGTACCCAGTCGTAATGACAGGGACGAGCATTGACGCCAGACTCTCCACCGACTGATACCTCCTCTATTGAAGCATTGAGATAGGGTAGGATATTGATTCGTTCAAGTAAAGGGGCTACGGTGATAATTTTATGTTTGATAGGAGATGAAAGGAAGATGGGCAGCCGATAGTCTGCCATGGATTGGTTTTCAACAGTGCAACCTATTAGTACGTTGTCATATCCATTCCCCCAGTCATCGGGAATACATTCGGCAAAGCGGTCGATCCGTTTTGTGAAGAAGTAGAACATACAATCGCTTCGTTCCCGTATCATTTTCCAGCACTCAGGACGCCATTCATCAGCATCTTTTAGAAAGAAATCAGAGGTGAAGCAAGTGAAGACCACCTTTCCAGAAGGTAGTTTATAGGATTTGTCACGTTTGCGTTTAATAGGGAAATCGAAGGCGGCTGTTTTGCGCACTATGTTGCTTCCAATTTCACACCCATACATCTCATCCTGACGATATACATAACAGAATTTGCAGCCTGTGCTGATTTTTGTACAGCCATGCCATGGATTCCAATCTGCGTATGTGCTCCACGAATCACTCATAGAAACAAAAGAAGAACTGATATTTCTGCAAAGGTAAGAAAAAAGGGAAAGCTCTGATGAACTTTCCCTTTTATAATGAGACGTAATAAAGTACGTTTTTTGTCTTATTTAACGATCAATCGTTGTACAGAAACATTACCATCGGCAGTTGTAATCTTCACGATGTATGAACCAGCAGGAAGATTGATTTCAACTGTGCTGTCGTTATCTTGGTTTAATACCTTTTGACCAGTGATGTTGAACATCTCAATAGAGGTGATTTCCTTAGCACTCTTCACTGTGAAGTAGTTTTCAGCAGGGTTTGGTACTAGGACAACTGCGTTAGAGCTTTCAATATCATTCACGTTAACAGAATTTGATGGCTTGATGGTTACTCTATAGAGCTTACAGTTTTCGAATGAATCGAATGTGGTCTCTTCGGTATAAGTTTTGCCATTGTATTCGTTATCTGTTACTTCTTTAGTTTCTATGGTAGGTTTTGGCTTCCAGATCTTGAAGCTTCCGCACAAGTGAAGCATTGACAAGTAGTGAACCAAACCATCGTAGTAGCGGTATTGACCAGTCATCAAGTTTGCATCCCAAGCCTTCTTGAAGTTCTTCTTAATGATGTCTTGGT
>Ga0310694_10000716_pt1 | contig 41986 bp, 31 predicted proteins | sample 174DNAGHGhighgp2_FD_203884 | JGI IMG/M metagenome (GOLD analysis project Ga0310694, IMG submission 203884) | Sheep rumen microbial communities from Palmerston North, Manawatu-Wanganui, New Zealand - 1742 DNA GHGhigh gp2 (v2) (version 2) | ecosystem: Host-associated > Mammals > Digestive system... | reverse complement strand
GAAGTTGTCGCCAAGGTTCATGTAGTTCTCCTGACCAACGGTCAGAGCCACGTAGATAGGACGTGTCCAGTTGGCATGGGCTATCATCTCGAGCATCATAAGGTCGCCCTTGTACAGGGCTCCCTTTCCTTTGAGCGAGATAACCATGCGGTCGGGGATGCTGTCGCCCTGGATCAGCATACCGCTCTTGCGCACAGCCTCCTTGTCGATGGTGACGTAGACGGTATCAGTAGGAATCATGTGGAGATCGGGGTTGGTCGAGCGCACCCACTTGTCGAGGATGTTCTTCAGCTCGAACGGCTCGTCGCCAAACTGTGCACGAGCCTGCTCAGGATTCTCCTCATAGTATTTCAGGACTTCCTGCTTGGCGTTCGGCTCTATTTGCACGTATTCGTTGGTACCAGCGCAATACTCCAGACGCTTCCAGGTGATAGGCAGCGAAGGCGAGTCGTAGGCAGGACGCACCATCTGGTCGATGTACCAGTCCGTCTGCAGATAGGACAGGTTGCAGACACGGGCATCCGTGCGCACACCCTCAGTATCCTGGTTGTACCACAGGGGGAAGGTGTCGTTGTCGCCATTGGTGAAGATGATGGGGTTGCCCTCCTGCTGCAGCGTCATGAGGTAGTTCTGACCAAAGTCGCGACAGGTGTAACGGCCTGAGCGGTCGTGGTCGTCCCACGTCTGCGACGCCATCTGGATGGGCACCAGCAGACAGACGAGGCCAACGACGGCGGCCAGGGGAACCAGTCCCTTCTTCATCTTCTTCTCCAACAGGTCGTAGATGGCTGCCACGCCCATGCCACACCAGATGGCGAAGGCATAGAACGAGCCAGCGTAGGCATAGTCACGCTCACGAGGCTGTACGGGCGTCTGGTTCAGGTAGACCACAATGGCCAGTCCCGTCATGAAGAACAGGAAGAAGACGACCCAGAACTGCTGGATGCCCTTCTGTCCCTTGCGCAGCGACTGCCAGAACAGTCCGATGAGTCCCAGTAGCAGCGGCAGACAGTAGAACACGTTGTGTCCCTTGTTCTGCTTCAGGTCGTCAGGCAGCTTCGACTGGTCGCCCAGTCGTGCATTGTCGATGAACGAGATACCCGTAATCCAGTTGCCGTGCTCCAGTTCGCCGTGGCCCTGAATGTCATTCTGGCGACCAGCGAAGTTCCACATGAAGTAGCGCCAGTACATCCAGTTGCACTGGTAAGAGAGGAAGAAGCGCAGGTTCTCGAACTGTGTGGGCACCTTGACCTTTATCTCCTCGCCGCAACGGTCGTAGGACACTTCCGTGCCGTCGATGCTACCCATCCACGACTCGTAGTCACGAGCGTGACCACTGTCATACATACGGGGGAACAGCATGTTCTGGGCGTACTTGTATTCATCCTTGGTGCGGACGACGAAGTAGGAGTCCTTCTCGTCGGCCGATGCCTTCTCCTTACGCTGGTAGACGGGCTTGCCAGTCTTCAGGACGGGGCGGCAGATGCGGCCGTCGCTCTCCAGCGCCACCTGTGAGGTGTAAGCCTGACCGTAGAACAGCGGACGCTGGCCGTACTGGTCACGTCCCAGGTAGTCGCCCAGTGTAAAGATGTCCTCAGGTGAGTTCTGGTCCATTGGGGGGTTGGCATCCGAGCGGATGACGATGACGGCATACGTGGAGTAGCCAATCATCAGCATCAGCATACAGAGCAAGGCGGTGTTCTTGAAACGTGGCGTCACCCACGCCTTCTTCTCCACGCGGCGCTGCAGCACAAACCAAAGGGCGGCCAGCACCACGATGCCGATGAGCACGGCGGTCCAGCCGTAGCCGTAGAAGGGTATGCCGAGCAGCGCTACTGACAGCATGAAGGCGATGTTCTGACGCTTCGTGTTCTTGTCGGTAGCGTTCTGCGTCTCCCAGATGGCCCAGATGACCGTTGCTGCCAACAGCAGGATGTAGATGTAGAGGCCTGTATTGAACGACATGCCGAGGGTATTGACGAACAGCAACTCAAACCAGCCGCCTACGGTGATGATGCCTGGCACGACGCCATAAAGGACGACGGCCACTAAGGCAAACGACACCAGCAAGGCTATGCAGGAGCCCTTCAAGTCGGCATTGGGGAAACGACGGTAGTAGTAGACCAGCACGATAGCCGGCAGACACAGCAAGTTCAGCAAGTGGACGCCAATGGACAGTCCGGTCATATACATAATCAGTACCAGCCAACGGTCAGAGTGAGGCTCGTCAGCATGGTCTTCCCACTTCAGGATGAGCCAGAATACGATGGCGGTGAATGCCGATGAGTAGGCATAGACCTCGCCCTCCACGGCTGAGAACCAGAATGTATCGCTGAAGGTGTAAATCAGGGCTCCCACCATACCGGCAGCCTCGATGGCAATCAGCTTGGCTGTGGTCAGCTGCTCCCAGCGGTCAATGAGCAGACGCCGTGTCAGGTGCGTGATGGACCAGAAGAGGAACAGGATACAGGTGGCCGAGAGCAGGGCGCTCATGATGTTCACCATGCGTGCTACCTGTGTGGGGTCGCTGGTAAATTGTGAGAAGAGGTTGGCCGTCAGCATAAAAAACGGTGCCCCAGGCGGGTGGCCAACCTCAAGCCGATAACCGGTAGTGATAAACTCAGGACAGTCCCAGAAGGAGGCTGTCGGTTCGATGGTAGAACAATATACGAAGGCGGCAATCAGAAAGGTAAGCCACCCAAGGACATTGTCCACGAGTCTGAACTGTTTCATTCTTGAAGATATAATTTTTAACGTTAAAATTCGAATTTGATGGCAAAGTTACAAAAAAGAGCGTTTATATAAATAAACCAGCACCGTAAATTAAGATAATATAACGGAAAAGTTTGCCCAGCGTGATGGCAATGAACGTAATGACCACGTTGGCGCGCATCAGTCCGAGCAGGATGGTGATGGCCGAACCGAGCAGGGGCAGGAATGCAAAGAAGCCCATCCAGGCACCTTGTCCACGCATGAATCGCTTGGCACGGTCGAGGTCGCTGGGCTTCACGTGCAGGTATTTCTCGAACCACTCCGTCTTGCCCAGTCGTCCGACGCCGTAGTTGAAAGCCGAGCCCAGCACATTGCCGATGGTGCCATAGATCATCAGCTGCCAAGGGTCGAGACCAGTCGCCATGAGTCCTATCATGACGGCCTCGCTCGAGAAGGGGAAGAAGCTGCCAGCCAGGAAGGCGGCCAGCAACATGCCCATATAACCGTAGCCGGTTAGAAAATCGATGATGAAATCCATAGGTTATAGCCTGTAACGAGCAGACAGGCAGCGACTATGACGTAGAAGGCAACGTTCGTCACCTTGGTGTAGGTCAGCGCTATGAAGTGGGCAATGACGGGCGCTGTGTTAATGATTATCAGGCGCATCAGCACGTCATAGTGTTGAGGCTGCAGCATCAGGAAGATGGCCGACGCCCAGGCCATGATCATGAAGTAGCCATAGAACTGACGGGTACGTATTTTGTCCTTGAAGCTGTTTCGCAAGAAATGTACCATACCCGTTGTCAGCAGGATGATGGTGAGGGCGAATACCAGCAACTGCGACAGCGTCAGCTGGCTGTAGTCACAGACAGGCTGGAATTCGGCCAGTGCCGTGAAGTGTCCTATCAGGGTATCGTAGTCCTGCTGAAAGATAAACCACCCGATGGCAAACCAGTAGGGCGTCAGCACTCCGAATAGCGAGACGACAAAGGTGCGGCCGCTGAGGGCATTGAGGTGGGTGACCATCAGCAGCCACAGCAGGGGTACGAAGTAGAGTGTTTGTACGAAGATGGTGCTTGCCAAGCCTATGCAGAGGAAGGCGTAGTACGTCCATCCCAATGCCTGCTTGTCGCGGTAACAGCGGAAAAGCATCAAATAGCTGGCTATGAGACAGAGTTGTACGATGCCCCCCTTGAGGCTGTCGAAGAGGAAGCAAGCCGTACACGAAAGCACGAGGAATGCCGACGACACCATGCGACTGTATATGCGCAGGAGGGCGTAGCTGTTGTTGAGTATCAACATGAGAAAGGCTGCTACGGCGAAGCACGCCAACTGTACCCACCACTGTTGTGGGAAGAGTCCGGCTGCCGTCCATACGACGAAGGCATATACCGCCACGAGTGGCAGGGTATGTCGACTTTCTGCCACATGGTTCTGGAATCGTTTGGTCATTCCTTACAAGTCGGCACCAATGTCACGACGGAAATACTTGTCGGTAAACTGTATCTTCTGGGCTTCAGTGAACGACTTCTGAAGGGCTTCGGCCTTGTCCTTACCATACGATGAGACGGCGATGACACGGCCGCCGTTGGTGACGAGCCTCTCCCCCGACCCCTCAGGGAGGGGAGCCATAGTGGTGCCGGCGTGGAAGACGATGCTGCCCTCTACCTGGTCGATGCCCGTGATGGGATATCCCTTCTTGTATGCCTCGGGATAGCCACCCGATACCAGCATGACGCAGACGGCAGCACGCTCGTCGAACGCTATGGGATATTGGTCGAGGTTACCGTTGGCCACACCCTCGAAGAGGTCGACGATGTCGCTATTCAGACGCAGCATGACACTCTCTGTCTCAGGGTCACCCATGCGGCAGTTATACTCGATGACGTAGGGTTCGGGTTCCGTGCTGGGCGTGTTGGTGCGGTTGATGAGTCCGAAGAAGATAAAGCCCTTGTAGTCAATGCCTTCAGCAGCCAAGCCCTCGACGGTGGGACGGATGATGCGGTCTTCCACCTTCTGCATCCACTCCTTCGTGGCAAAGGGGACGGGCGAGACTGAGCCCATGCCGCCGGTGTTCAGACCGGTGTCGTGCTCGCCAATGCGCTTGTAGTCCTTGGCCTCGGGCAGAATCTTGTAGTTTTTACCGTCTGTCAGCACGAAGACGGAGCACTCGATGCCGCTCATAAACTCCTCGATGACCACGCGGCTCGAGGCATTGCCGAACATACCGCTCAGCATCTCCTTCAGTTCTTTCTTAGCCTCGTCGAGCGTCGGCAGAATCAGCACACCCTTGCCAGCGCACAGACCGTCGGCCTTGAGGACGTAAGGGGCTTCGAGCGTTTCCAGGAAGGCCAAACCTTCCTCCAGATGCTCGCCGTCGAAGGTCTCGTAGCGGGCTGTGGGGATGTTGTGGCGCAGCATGAAGGCCTTGGCAAAGTCCTTCGAGCCTTCCAGTACGGCGCCAGCCTTCGAGGGGCCGATGACGGGGATGTCCTTCGTGCGCTCGTCCTGCTTCAGGTCGTCGTAGATACCCTTCACCAGGGGGTCTTCAGGACCGACGACCACCATGTTGATGCCCTTCTCGACCACAAACTGCTTGATGGCCTCGAAGTCGTCGGCCTTCATCGCCACGTTTTCGCCGCAATTGCTGGTGCCAGCGTTGCCTGGAGCGATATAGAGTTTCTCACACTTCTCTGACTGAGCAATTTTCCATGCGAGGGCGTGCTCACGTCCGCCACTGCCTAAAAGTAAGATCTTCATATGTTCAATGGTTGTCTTTAATTTCTTCAAACTTAGTAAGGAATGCATCAAAATACTGTGTGATGCGCTCATGCAGATGAACACTCGTATGTCCTCTCATGTTGTGCTCCTCGCCGGGGTAGGCGAAGAAGTCGGGCTGTGTGCCGGCCTTGATGCAGGCGTCGAGGAACGACAGGCAGTGCTGTGGCACGACGGTGCGGTCGTTGTAGCCCGTGATAATCTGCAGCTTGCCCTTCAGGTTACCGGCCTTGCTGAGGAGACTCGTCTTGGCGTAGCCCTCGGGGTTACTTTCCGGTGTACCCATGTAGCGCTCGCCATACATCACCTCGTACCATTTCCAGTCGATGACGGGACCGCCGGCCACGCCCACCTTGAAGACGTCGGGGTAGTTGGTCATCAGCGAGATGGTCATGAAACCGCCGAACGACCAGCCGTGAATGCCCAGTCGGCTCATGTCGACGTAGGGTAGGGTGCGCAGGTAGTCCACACCCTTCATCTGGTCCTGCATCTCCACCTGTCCCAGCTGGTGGAACGTAGCCTGCTCGAAGGCCATTCCGCGATTCTCCGAGCCGCGGTTGTCGAGCACAAAGACGATGTAGCCCTTCTGCGCCATGTACGTTTCCCACGAACGGCTGCCGTAGTGCCACGAGACATCGACGTTGTGAGCGTGGGGACCGCCGTAGACGTAGACGACGGTGGGATATTTCTTCTCGGGGTTGAAGTCGGCAGGCTTCACCATACGGTAGTAGAGATCAGTCTCGCCGTCAGCCGCCTTGATGCTGCCACACTCGAAGATGGGCTGCTCATAGTCCTGCCAGGGATCCTCTGCGTCGAGTAAATTGAAAATTGAAGATTCTTGCGTCCCTTCGGTAGCAAGCGACCGGAGGTCGAGCGGAAGATTGGAAATTTTGACGACGTCGATGACGCGAGGCCTTGTCGGCGTCGAGTAGCGGTCTATCAGCAGGTTGCCCGATGGCGAGAGCATTGCACGGTGCAGGCCATCGGTGGTCTCCAACTGTCGTATGGTGCCATTAGCCACGCTGACGCTATAGAGTCGGCGGTGCAGGGGGTGCTCCTTGTTGGCGGCGATGATGATGCTCTTCTGCTTCGTGTTGAAGCCTATCAGCTCCATCACCACCCACGGGCCTTTGGTTAGCTGCTTGAGCTGCTTGCCGTTGACGTCGAAGAGGTAGAGGTGGTTGTAGCCGTCCTTCTGGCTCTGCATCACGAACTTCGTGGCGTCCCAGGGCAGGAACACGATGGGGTTCATGGGTTCCACGTATTTGTCGGAGGTCTCGCGGTAGAGTTCAGCCCGCTTCTCGCCCGTCGCTGCGTTGTAGCTCACCAGTCGGCAGTCGTTCTGCTGGCGGTTCAGCTCTTGCATGTAGACGGTCTTCCCGTCGGGGCTCCAGCTGATGTTCGTGAAGTAGCGGTCTGTGGGGTCGCCAGCCTGCAGATAGACCGTCTTGTCCGTCTTCAGGTCGTAGACGCCGACGGTCACCTTGTGGCTCGTCATGCCGGCCATGGGGTATTTGTCGGGTTCATAGCTGGCACTACGGTTGTAGATGTCCACCTGCGGGTAGTCGGTCACCATCGACTGGTCCATGCGATAGAAGGCCAGTCGCTGGCCGTCGGGGCTCCAGAAGGTGCCCTTCTCTATGCCGAACTCATTGCGGTGTACGCTCTGTCCGTAGACTATCTCGCGGCTGCCGTCGGTCGTCAGCTGATGCTTACGTCCCTGACCGTCAACGACATATAGTTGGTCGTCTTCCACCCATGCCGTTGCTCTCGACACTTTGTTCCAGTCGTAGGCCGTCTGTCCCGAGATGCTGTCCTGCCACACCACCTTGTGGGCCTTGAAGTCGACGAGTATCACGGCCTTCTTGTTGCCCAGCGCCACGAGGGGTTTGTCGGGGTAGGGGAAGGTAGCGTTCGAGAGCTGTCGCACGTAGCGGTTGGCCTCTTCGTCGCTGTCGGCCCATTTGTTGATGTCGTCGAGTGTGAAGAGGCGTTTCTTCTTGCCCGTCTTCGTGTCAATGAGGTGACACTCCTCCACGTCCGTCTGCACCAGCTGGTCGCCCCACCATGTGAGCCACATGTTCTTGGGCTGCATGTTGTAGAAGTTCGTGCCGCCGAAGTTGAGGTCTTCCAGTGTGAAGAGCTTGTGCTGTGCTGTCATGGGGAGTGTGAGCAAGGCTGCGAGAGCCAATAATACGAACTTAGTTTTCATCGTCGAAGCGTTTGCGTTTGCCACCGAAGTTCTTCCCCGGCTTTCTATTTTTCTTCTCTCCGAAGACGTCGTGCTTATGGAAGGTGAATGAGCGGATGTCGCCGTCCTCGTTGCTCTCCTGTTCATTCAGGCGCTGCTTGAACTCACGGTTTTTCTTGAAGCGGTGCTTCTCGGCCATCTGTCGCTTCTCCTCGTCGGTTTTCACCGTGCCGCCTTCTGAGCGGAAAACCTTCATCTTGCCGTCAAACATCTGGTACTTGCGGAACTCACACTCCAGGGAGCCGTTGTAGAGGGGTGTCTTGATGCTGGGTTTCAGACCAATCTGCTCGAAGCACTCCTCGCGGTAGCTGAGTATCCAGGCGTCGTTGCCGGCAAAGGCGTGCTTCAGCCGTTCGCCAATCATGCGGTAGGTGCCCAGGAGGTCGGGCGTCGAGATGCGCTCGCCGTAGGGTGGGTTGGTGACGATGATGCTCTTCTCCTTGGGCTGCTGGAAGTCCTTGAAGTCCTGCTGCTCAATGGTGATGCTGCTGGTCAGTCCTGCTGCCTGCACATTGCGTCGGGCGGTGTTCACGGCCTTCATGTCGATGTCGTAGCCATAGAAGTGGCACTTCACGTCCTCCTTCTCGTGCTCTTCGCAGTCGTTATAGATGCGGTCGAAGAGGTCGGCGTCGTAGTCGGGCCACTTCTCGAAGGCATATTCCTTGCGGAAGAGTCCCGGTGCCATGTTGTGGGCTATGAGTGCTGCCTCGATGAGCAGCGTGCCGCTGCCGCACATGGGGTCTATGAAGTCGGTCTCTCCCTGCCATCCCGTCATCATGATCATGCCAGCCGCCAGCACCTCGTTTAGGGGCGCCTCTACGGCTTCCTGTCGGTAGCCGCGGCGGTGCAGCGACTCGCCCGAGGAGTCGAGGCTCAGTGTGCACCTGTCCTCTGCGATATGGATGTTCAGCAGGATGTCGGGGTTGGCTACCGAGATGTTCGGTCGCTTGCCGGTCTTCTCGCGGAACTGGTCTACGATGGCGTCCTTCACCTTGTAGGAGACGAACTTCGAGTGCCGGAACTCTTCCGAGAAGACGACGGAGTCCACGGCGAACGTCTTCTCCAGGTCCAGGTACTGTGACCAGTCTATCTTGAAGACTTCGTTGTAGACGTCGTCGGCCGATTTTGCCTTGAAGTGGCGTATGGGTTTGAGGATGCGGATGGCGGTGTGCAGTTGGAAGTTCGCACGATACATCAGTTCTTTGTCGCCCTGGAACGACACCATCCTTCGTCCTATTTTTACGTTCTGCGCTCCTAGAGCCGTTAGTTCTTTCGCCAGCACAGGTTCCAGTCCCATGAACGTTTTGGCGATGAGTTCTTGCTGTTGCAAGTGGGCATTGCCCGTTTCAAAATGATTCTCCATGAATAAAAATGGTACATGTTTTATGGCTGCAAAGTTACGCTTTTTTTCTGATATGACGAAAAAAACTTGGTCAAAGACGGAGATTTTTCGCGGAAAAGCCTTATCTTTGCCGACAGAAACCTGAAATCGGGCTGTCAGCCCCTCGCACGTACCTATTATATAATTAGCCTTTAAGCACGATGACAAATATTCTACTTGCTGCAAGCCAGCAGACGTTCGATTACCAGATCATCATCTGGATTGTGGGCATTCTGATTGTCCTGGCCTTGGTAGCCGCCATCTTCTGGCAACTGAAGATGGGGCGCCAGTTGAGAGAAGAGCTGGCGCAGCTCGATGGTGAGAAGAAGAAGGACGTGGAGTTCGACTTCGTGCTGAAGGCTATGGGCTTGTCCGTGTGGCATATCAATACCGATACGGGCGAACTCTTCTTCGACAAGGACTTCCGTGCGCAGCAGGAGGGGGGCAACGGTCTCGACGGTGAAACCTTTGGTGCTAACGCCTCGTTGCTCGTCGAGGAGGACGCTGTCCGTGTGGCTAAGAGCTTGGGCGACTTCTGTGCCGGCCGTACCGACGAGTATCATGAGCTGTACCGTGTGAAGGTGCCCCATTCCTCTGATTACAACTGGGAGGAGAGCTACGCCATCATCACCGAGCGCGACATTTCGGGCCGTCCCACGCGTGTCGTTGGTACCACCCAGCGTGTCGATGAACGCAAGCGCTTGGAGGAGGCGCTGAAGTCGGCCCTGACCAAGGCCGAGGAGAGCGACCGTCTGAAGTCGGCCTTCATTGCCAACATGAGTCACGAAATCCGTACCCCGCTGAACGCCATCATCGGCTTCACCAGCGTGCTGCCCGATATCGACAGTCGCGAGGAGCGTCAGGAGCTCATCAACCTCATCCAGGAGAACAACCAGAAGCTGCTGCGCATCATCGACGATGTGATGAACATCTCGAAGATTGAGGCCGGCAAGGAGCAGTTGCAGATGGCTACCTTCGACATCAACGTCATTCTCGACGAGCTGGTCAGTAAGTTTGTGCCCCTTGTGAAGCCCGGTGTCACGCTCTCCACGCAGTATGCGGCTCCGCAGCAGGATGTTACCACCGACCTGACGCGAGTCATGGAGACGCTCGAGCACCTCCTCTCCAATGCCGTGAAGTTCACCGACCAGGGTAGCATCGTCTTAGGCTACGATGCCGTGTCCAACCACCGTCTCCACCTGTGGGTACGCGACACCGGTAAGGGTGTGGCGCCCGAGAACCACGAGCGCATCTTCGAGCGTTTCTTCAAGGTCGATGAGTTCATTCCCGGTGCTGGTCTCGGTCTCTCCCTCTGTCGTGTCATGGCCTTCTCGCTGGGCGGTCAGGTGGGTGTGGAGTCGAAGCTCGGCGAGGGCAGCACGTTCTGGCTGGATATACCGGCGTAGGCTTTATCTCGAGGAACGAGGTGCGTTTTTTCGAGGAACGAGGAGCGAGGAACGAGGAACGAGATTACCTACAGCGCAGTACGAGCCGCCTACAAGCTATTCTCGCCTCCTCGCCTCCTCGTTCCTCGTTCCTCGAAATTATCTCAGGAACTGAGCCAGCCTTGCCAGATCCTCCGGGTACGTCAGCTTGTCGAAGTAGGGGTCGTCGAAATCCAGGTAGACCTTCGACGTGGGGGGCAGCTGCTGGATGGACTCCGTGAGGGGCGACTGCGCACGGAAGTGCTTGTCTATCAGACTGAAACGGAAACCCTCTGGCGCCGACAGCGTGTAGTACTCCTCGCGGTTCACCACCCACTCGCCGTAGCGTCCCAGACTGTCGGTAATCTTCCGCGCACAGGCCACGGCGTCGTAGTCGTCCAGCCTGCGGAAGAAGCTGTCAAGGACCTCCGGCGTGACGGTCGGTCTCACGGCGTCTACCACCACCAGCTTCTCACACGCGCTGTGCTCCCTGATGTAGTCCAGGCCGTTGCGCTTAGTGACGTTCAGCTCCTCGCCGCTGCCGGCAATGTCGATGCCGTAGGCCGCCTGCAGCTCCTCGTGGTACGTCGGATGGGCCACTACCAGTATGGCGTCGGCCTCCTGACTGCGCTTGCAGGCGTCGATGACGTAGCTGATGACCTGTCGGCCGTTCACTTCCACATATTGCTTGGGTACGCTACTGCCGAACCGTGCGCCCACGCCGCCGGCCGTAATCATGATGATGTTCTTATCGGTTGCTTTCATAGTCTATTTTTCTTTTTTTCGGCTGCAAAGTTAAGTTATTTTTGCAAATGCGACAAAATAAAGAGGAGAAAAGACGCTGCTCTCGCACTTTTTTCTTACCTTTGCACCGCGAATTGATTAATTTTATGGATAAATCATTTAAACAGCTACTGCAGGAATCGTTTAAGTCCAACGATACAGAGGAGTGGCTCGATGTTTATTTTACACGCCCTATAGGCTTGGCCTTCGCCCTGATGTGGATTAAGATAGGCGTGACGCCCAACTTCGTCACCATCCTCTCCATGTTCCTCGGCGCTGCCGCCGGCTGGTGCTTCCTGCACACGGAACTGTGGTGGAACGTCGGCGGCGTCTTCTTCATGCTCTTTGCCAACTTCTGCGACTCCACCGACGGCCAGATGGCTCGCCTGACCAATCATAAGACCGCCATCGGCCGTATGCTCGACGGTCTGGCCAGCGATGTATGGTACTTCTTCTGCTACCTCGCCATCGTCATCCGCCTGTGGAACGAGCCCATCCCCTTCACCGACTACCCCTGGAGCTGGGTCATCCTGCTCCTCTGCGCCTTCGCCGGCTTCTACTGGCACGCCCGCCAGTGCCAGCTGGCCGACTACTATCGGCAGATACATCTCTACTTCCTCAAGGGCGAGGAGGGTAGCGAGCTCAACAGCACGGCCCAGGAACAGCAGCTGCTCGACGCTATGCCCAAACGCAAGTGGGGCCCCTTCACCGTGGGCGCCGGCGACCACTTCTGGGACTACCTGTTCCACTCCTTCTACATCGGCTGGTGCCGCAAGCAGGAGAAGAACACCCCCCAGTTCCAGCGCTTCTTCCGCGAGCTCAAGACCTATTACCCCACTGCCGCCGACATGCCGCAGGACCTCCGCGAGGACTTCCGCCAGCATAGTCTGCCGCTGATGAAGTACACCAACATCCTGACGCACAACACCCGCGCCACGGTGCTCTTCATCGCCTGCCTCATCAACATGCCCTACCTCTACCCCCTCTTCGAGATCACGGTCCTCGCGGCCATCTACTACTACATGAAGTATCAGCATGAGCATATGTGCTCGCGCTTCGCGCTGCGCGCAAGATGAAAAATGTGCTCACGCTGCGCGCTGCGCGCAAGATGATAAATGAAAGATGAAAGATATGATTAGTGATGCGTAAACTGAGAACTGAGAACTGAGAACTGAGAGGTATGATTAGAACTGAGAGGTGAGAACTGAGAACTGAGAGGTATGATTAGTGATGACCCCTAAAAACCCTCCGCTCAAGACTATCCTCGCACCTCGCACCTCGTACCTCGTACCTCGGAAAAAGTTCCTCGTACCTCGCACCTCGTACCTCGCACCTCTCACCTCGCACCTCGCACCTCGCACCTCGTACCTCGGAAAAAGTTCCTCGCACCTCGTACCTCGAAACTACGAAACAATATAAACTCATAAAATAACAAAACAAACAAACTATGGCAAATGTAAACGTTAAGCCAGCTGACGGAAAGCTGGGTATTATGGTAGTCGGCAACGGTGCCGTTGCTACCACCTTCATGACAGGTGTGCTGATGACCCGCAAAGGCCTCGCCAAACCCATAGGTTCCATGACACAGTACGACAAGATTCGTATCGGTCGCGGCGCCGACAAGAAATACCTTCACTACAAGGACATTGTGCCCATCGCCGACCTCAACGACATCGTCTTCGGCTGCTGGGATGTCTATCCTCAGAACGCCTACCAGTCGGCTATGTATGCTGAGGTACTCAAGGAGAAGGACATCGAGCCCGTACGCGACGAGCTGGAGAAGATCGTGCCCATGAAGGCCGCCTTCGACAAGAACTACGCCAAGCGCCTCGATGGCGACAATGTCAAGGACTGCAAGACCCGCTGGGAGATGGTTGAGGCCCTGAAGGAGGACATCCGCCAGTTCAAGGCCAAGAACAACTGCTCGCGCATCGTCGTGCTCTGGGCTGCCTCTACCGAGATCTACGTGCCCGTCGAGGAGTCCGTCCACTACCACCTCGCCGACCTCGAGGCCGCTATGAAGGCCGACGACCGCGAGCACATCGCCCCGTCTATGTGCTACGCCTACGCCGCCCTCACCGAGGGAGCCCCCTTCATCATGGGCGCTCCTAACACCACCGTCGACATCCCCGCTATGTGGGAGCTGGCCGAGAAGACCCGGATGCCCATCGCCGGCAAGGACTTCAAGACCGGTCAGACGCTCGTCAAGTCAGGCTTCTCGCCCATCCTCGGCGTCCGCTGCCTCGGCCTCTCAGGCTGGTTCTCTACCAACATCCTCGGCAACCGCGACGGTCTGGTGCTCGACGAGCCCGCCAACTTCCGCACCAAGGAGGTGTCGAAGCTCTCTACCCTCGAGACCATCCTCAAGCCCGACGTGCAGCCCGACCTCTACGGCCATGGCAACGCCGAGGACACGCAGTACTACCACAAGGTGCGCATCAACTACTACCCGCCGCGCAACGACAACAAGGAAGGCTGGGACAACATCGACATCTTCGGCTGGATGGGCTACCCCATGCAGATCAAGATCAACTTCCTCTGCCGCGACTCCATCCTCGCCGCACCCCTCTGCCTCGACCTCTGTCTGCTCAGCGACCTCGCCGCCCGTGCCGGTCGCTATGGCACCCAGCGTTTCCTCTCGTTCTTCCTGAAGTCGCCTATGCACGACTACACCCAGGGCGAGGAGGCCGTCAACAACCTCTACCAGCAGTACACCATGCTCAAGAACGCCATCCGCGAGATGGGCGGCTACGAGGCTGATGAGGAAATCGATTAATAACTGAGAACTGAGAGGTGAGAACTGAGAGGTATGATTACATGGAGCGCTGATAAGTCCGATATGACGTGCGGTTCTGCCGTAAACAGAACTGCATTCAGTAACTCCCTCCGCCCATCACTAATCATACCTCTCCGTTCTCCGTTCTCAGTTCTCCGTTCATCTCTCCGTTCACTTCTCCGCTTATTACTAATCATAGTTCTCAGTTCTCCGTTCTCAGTTCTCCGTTCACCTCTCCGTTCACTTCTCCGCTCATCTCTCCGCTTATTACTAATCATAGTTCTCAGCTCTCCGTTCTCAGTTCTCCGTTCACCTCTCCGTTCACTTCTCCGCTTATTACTAATCATAGTTCTCAGTTCTCCGTTCTCCGTTCTCAGTTTATTTGCGCAGACTATCGTCGGCGCAATAACTGACGCTGAGACCGGCGAGGGCGTGCCCTATGCCAGCGTCATCTACAAGGGCCATCAGGTCGCCGTGGCGTCCGACCTCAATGGCCGTTTCACCATCGCGCGCCACCCCGGTTGGACACTGACGTTCAGCGCCGTCGGCTACCAGACGAAGACCGTCACCGTCACCAGCGACATGACGCGCCTCGACATCCGCCTCAAGGACGATACCAAAGCCCTGAAGGAAGTCACCGTCAAGTCGCGCCGCAACCGCTACTCCCGCAAGAACAACCCCGCCGTCGAGCTCATGCGCAAGGTCGTCGCCGCCAAGAAACGCACCGACCTCTCGCAGCGCGACTACTACCAGTATAACAAGTACCAGAAGCTCACGCTGGCCGCCAACGAGATCACGCCGGCCATGCTCGAGAACCCCAAGTTCGCCAAGAAGAAGTGGCTCGTCAACCAGATAGAGACCTGTCCCTGGAACAACAAGCTCATCCTGCCCCTCTCCGTCGACGAGACCGTCACCCAGCACGTCTACCGCAAGAAGCCCCACGACGAGAAGACCATCATCAAAGGTCAGAACTCCACCGGCATCAACGACCTCGTGCAGACGGGCGACATCCTCAACACCTTCATGAAGGAGATTTTTACGGATATCAACATCTACGACGACCAGATACGCTTCCTCGAGTACCCCTTCACCTCGCCCATCGGCAAGGACGCCATCGCCTTCTACCGCTTTTATATAGAGGACACCGTCTACGTCGACCGCGACCGCTGCTTCCACCTCAACTTCCTGCCCAACAACCAGCAGGACTTCGGCTTCCGTGGCGACATCTACATCCTCGCCGACAGCAGCTACCAGGTCAAGCGCTGCGAGCTCACCATCCCCAAGAAGAGCGACGTCAACTTCGTCGAGAACATGAAGATCATCCAGGAGTTCACGCAGCTGCCCGACAGCACGTGGGTCCTCTCCGTCGACGACATGTTCACCGAGCTCGTCGTCGCCAGCTTCCTCCAGAAGTTCGCCGTCATCCGCAACACCCGCCTCACCGACTACGCCTTCGACCCCCTGCCGCCCCAGCTCTTCAAGGGTAAGAAGAAAGAGGTACGCGATGTCAACGCCATGATGCGTGGCGACGAGTTCTGGGACCAGTACCGTCAGGTCGAGCTCACCAAGAGCGAGTCGTCCATGGACCAGTTCATCCACGGCCTCGAGAACATCAAGGGCTTCAAGTACATCCTCTGGGTCGCCAAAGCCTTCATCGAGAACTTCGTCGAGACGTCGCTCTCCAAGGAGCACCCCTCCAAGGTCGACATCGGTCCCGTCAACACCATGATCACCCGCAACTTCGTCGACGGCCTGCGCACCCGCATCTCCGCCCAGACCACCGCCAATCTCGACTCCAACCTCTTCCTCGCCGGCTACGTCGCCCGCGGCTGGGAGTCCCGCAAGAACTACTATTCCGGCAGCGTCATCTGGTCGTTCAACAAGAAGGAGTACCTGCCGCGCGAGTTCCCCAAGCGCACCCTCCAGTTCACCTCCACCTACGATGTCATGTCGCCCTCCGACAAGTTCATGCACACCGACAAGGATAACGTCTTCACCGCCTTCAAGTGGGCCAAGGTCGACAAGATGATGTTCTACAACCGCCAGACCCTCACCTTCGAGCGCGAGGAGGACTGGGGCTTCCGCACCACCATCCAGCTCAAGCGCGAGGAGAACGAGGGCGCCGGCCAGCTCTTCTTCGTACCCCTCAGCGAGACCTCCGACCGCTCCCTCTGGACCAACTTCTCCAACCCCGCACCTCGTACCTCGGAAAATCCCGCCGCTCAAGACTATCCTCCTTCCTCGTTCCTCGTTCCTCCTTCCTCGACAAATATCTCCTCTCGGAAGTTGAAGACGACCGAACTCCGCGCCGAGCTCCGCTTCGCCCCCGGCGAGACCTTCATCAACACCAAGCAGCGTCGTATGCCCGTCAATCTCGACGCCCCCGTCTTCACCGTCAGCCACACCGCCGGCATCAAGGGCTTCCTCGGAGGCGACTACAACTACAACTTCTCCGAGGCCACCCTCTACAAGCGCTTCTGGCTCAAGTCGTGGGGTAAGATCGACTGCTATGTCAAGGGCGGCTACCAGTGGAACAAGGTACCCTTCCCCCTGCTTATCATGCCCGAGACCAACCTCTCCTACATCATGCAGGACTACACCTTCACCGCCATCAACAACATGGAGTTCCTCAACGACCGCTACGCCTCCGCCATGGTGCTGTGGGACATGAACGGCAAGCTCCTCAACCGCATCCCCCTCATCCGCAAGCTCAAGTGGCGCGAGTGGTTCACCGCCAAGTGCCTCTGGGGCGGCCTCTCCGATAAGAACAACCCCCTGCTGGCCGAGAACGCCGGCGACCCCCTGCTCATGTACTTCCCCGAAGGCTCCTACGTCATGGACCCCCACCGTCCCTACTGGGAGGTGTCCGCCGGCATCCACAACATCTTCAAGATCGTCCATGTCGAGTACGTCCGTCGCCTCTCCTACAACCACCTCCCCACCGCCCACAAGTGGGGCATCCGCTTCATGATCCGCATGACCTTCTAACGCGCTGCGCGCAAGATGATAAATGAAAGATGAAAGATATGATTAGTGATGACCCCTGAACCCCCGCCGCGCGCTGCGCGCAAGATGATAAATGAAAGATGAAAAATGTGCTCACGCAAGATGATAAATGAAAGATGAAAAATGTGCTCATCACTAATCATATCTTTCATCTCTCATCTCTCATCTAAAAGACTCGTTCCTCCTTCCTCGTTCCTCCTTCCTCGAAAAATTCAATTTTCAATCTTCAATCTTCAATCTTCAATTTTCAAAATGCCCAAACACCGCCCCTCCCTCAAAGACCTCGCCGCACAGCTCGGCGTCAGCATAGCCACCGTCAGCCGCGCCCTGCGCAGCTCCCCCGAGATAGGCCCCGAGATGCAGCAGCGCGTCAAGGCGCTGGCCAAGCAGCTCAACTACCGTCCCAACCCCTTTGCGCGCAGCCTCCGTCAGGAGACGCCCAAGGTCATTGGCGTCGTTGTGCCCAATATCGTCACCCACTATTTCAGTGCCGTCCTCGACGGCATCGAGAGCGAGGCCAACGCCCAGGGCTATAGCGTCATCAGCGCCAACAGCCATGAGGACACCGCCGACGAGGTGCGTGCCATCGACAATTTCCTTGGTCTCCATGTCGATGGCATCATCGCCTGTCTGGCACAGGACACCCGCGACTACAGCCACCTCGAGGAGCTCTCCACCATCGGTGTCCCCCTCGTCCTCTTCGGTCGCACCTGCCTGCCCGACCTCTTCTCGTCCGTCACCGCCAATGGCGACGAGGCCGCCTACCAGGCCACGACCCACCTGCTCCAAACCGGCAGCCGTCGTGTCGCCTTCGTCGGTGGTCCCCCCCACCTCGACATGGTTGTGCGCCGCAAGCACGGCTATCTCGAGGCCCTGCGCGACGCCCATCTGCCCATCGACCGCACCCTTGTCGCCTGCGGTCGCATCGATTTCGACGAGGCCAGCCGTGCCGTGCGCCAGCTTTTGGAGCGCCCCGACCGTCCCGATGCCATTCTCGCTTTCAACGACATCATCGCCTTTGCCGCCTACACCACCATTCAGCAGATGGGCTTGCGTATGCCCGACGATGTTGCCATTATCGGTTTCACCGACGATGTCCATGCCGCGTTTGTCACTCCCCGTCTCTCTGCCATTGCCGACCAGTCCACCCTTATGGGTCAGACCGCCTGCCGGCTCCTCCTCCGTGCCATTGGTGGCGACACCAAGATCTATCACGAGATTGTACCCCAGAAGCTCATCATACGCGATACCTCGGCGAAGAAGAGGGGGTGAAAGTGTATTTACAATGTCCTTAATCCTGCTATTATGAAAATAAACCTTTTGCGTTATACCGTTGCTCTATTTTTATGGAGTACTTCTCTTATTGCCTTTGCAACAACCGGAACAATTTTGGAGAGCACCTTTAGTGGCTTCCCTACAAATCTTGGTAATAATGTAGAACATAATGGATGGTTGCTTCAGCAGGCAGCATATGTAACTAATAACGTTAATGCTTTAAATGTGAGAGTATATGTTAAGACACCAGAGTTAGGAACGTTAGCAGGTGACGCGGAATTGTCGTTTGATTACAAATCAAGTAGTGGCAGTTATTTTTCATCAGTAGAAATCACGATTGAAGGTGCGGGTACGTTCTCAAATGGACAGAAAAGCATGGTGACAGCCGCCGTAAGCTCTCAGAGTTTTGTAAGTACAGGAACAATCTCAATTTTGAATGGTGATGCGACAACAAAGATAAGGTTTGGTATAGCAGAAGCGAGTCATTATTTTTTTATGACCAACCTTCTTATATATGGTGAAATGGTGGAGACTGCAGAGTCAACCGCTCCCCCCACATTCTCCCTTGCAGAAGGCTATTACAAAACGCCACAGACATTAGCGATGAGCTGCGCTACGGAGGGAGCGACGATTTACTATACGACAGACGGAACGGCGCCGACCGACCAGAGTACGCAGTATACGGGAGAAATCAGTATCGGCGCGACACAGACCGTGAAAGCCATAGCCTATAAGGGTGAGACCGCCAGCGAAGTCGCCTCGGCCTATTACTACGTGGGTGATTTCCTGTATGCTGATGCGTTCACTGCCAATGAACATGGCGACAGTACTGTGGCAAGCAACTTCGTACTTAGTAATCTGAATATCGGTCGTTCGGCCATCCTGACATTTAGGGCAAAGGGGACGGCAGCAAGCAGTACCCTTAACGTGCGGGCATTGGAGAATAATGAAGGCACACCAATCTGCGACAAGACCATCGGTTTGACGAAAGATGTGTGGCAGTCGGACACCATTGCACTCCCGACGCTCAAGGAGGGTTCGACGATGACCATCTATTTCAATAATGGCAACTTCGCGATAGACGATATCCTGTTGGTCACGCCGCCCACCATCACGCTGAGTGAGAATGCCAGCAATACGGAGACATTACAGAACAATCGGGGTAAGATTGTTGACGTAGCAACAGTTCGCACGTTGCGTGGCGGCATCTGGAACACACTTTGCCTGCCTTTCGCGGTCAGCCGGTCTGTGCTCTATACGGGTATCGGTGGCTCGCAGAATTGTTATATAACAACCTACGATCATTTCGCCGACAACATCATGACATTTAGAACGGCAGATGGTGCAGAGGTTATTCCGGCAGGAACGCCCTTCCTGGTGAAAATTGACAATACAGTTACGAATCCCATGTTCCGGGCTGTGACCATTACAGTAACCGCGCCGTTGTTCATAGCTGATGGAGGTGTCACGTTCCAAGGATGTTTCAATCCTACGTCTCTGGAATATAATGGAACAGACCTGTTTATTGGCACCGATAATTTCCTTTATGTGCCTGCTGAAGCAACCAGAACTCTCGGAGGCTTGCGTGCCTTTGTCCATCGCGCTAATAGCCAGACGCGACTCAGCCTTGCTTTCGACGACGAGACAACCGCTATTAGGCAAGCCGATATTTTACCTATGGAGGCAGAAGCCTTGTACACACTTCAGGGGCAACGCGTTGTCAGTCCTGGGCGTGGTCTATATATCAAGGACGGAAAGAAAATATTCATTAAATAGGTTGAGCCATGAAAAGACCTTATATACATCCAGTTATTCATGTCGTGACGACGAACTGTCAGACATTTCTGTCCGGCAGCACGGGTGATGCTGTCAATAGTAATGGCACTCAGGTGAACCTCAATGGTGTACGCTACAATGGCGATGCCAGTCAGGCTGCTGCTCGTAGCCATACTATCTGGGACGACGACGAATAAGCTCCCTCCTCTCTTTTTTACCTTATAAACAGCAGTTCGCGGTACTTGGGTAGTGTCCAGAGGCCGTCCTCGACGATGAGCTCGAGCTTGTCGGTCTCGCGACGGATGGCATCCATCTTGGGACAGACGGTGTCGTGATACTGGATGGCTCGCTCGTGGATGGACGGGATGCGGTTGGCAACACGACGGGCGTCGGTGAGCTCTTCGACAAGACGCTCGATGGTCTCGGTGCGCTCGGCAACTTCCTCGATGAGCTTCATATTGCGAGAGGAGAGACGCTGGGCACGGTCGGGGGTGAACACTTCGTTCATGCCCTGGACGTTCTTGATGAGCTTGGACTGGTAGTGGGTGGCCACGGGGATGATGTGGTTCATGGCAAGGTCGCCAAGGACACGGGCCTCAATCTGGACGGTCTTGACATAGGTCTCCCACTTGACTTCGTTGCGCGCGGCAAGCTCCTTGCGGTTCATGACCTTGGTGGACTCGAACATCTGGACGGACTCGGGGTCGAGGTAGTGCTCGATGATGCGGGGACAGGACTTCTCGACGTCGAGACCGCGGCGGGCGGCCTCGAGGACCCACTCGTCGGAGTAGCCATTGCCATCGAAGCGGATGGGCTTGCAGGTCTTGATGTCGTCGCGCAGAACGTCGAGGATGGCGGAGATGCGGTTGTCGCCAGCGGCGATCTTGGCATCGACACGGCGCTTGAAGTCGGTGAGGGCTTCGGCCATGGCGGAGTTGAGGGCGATCATGGCGGAGGCGCAGTTGGCCGACGAGCCGGGGGCTCGGAACTCGAAGCGGTTGCCGGTGAAGGCGAAGGGCGAGGTGCGGTTGCGGTCGGTATTGTCGATGATGAGGTCGGGTATCTGGGGGATGTCGATCTGCATACCGCGCTTGCCCTTGAGGTTGAAGAGCTCGTCGTTCTGGGAGTGCTCGATGTGGTCGAGGAGCTCGGTGAGCTGCTTGCCCAGGAAGGAGGAGATGATGGCGGGAGGGGCCTCGTTGCCACCGAGACGGTGGGCATTGGTGGCGCTGACGATGGAGGCCTTGAGGAGTCCGTCGTGGCGATAGACGGCCATGAGGGTCTCGACGATGAAGGTGACGAAGCGGAGGTTCTCCTCGGGGGTCTTGCCGGGGGCATGGAGGAGGACGCCGGTGTCGGTGGAGAGGCTCCAGTTGTTGTGCTTGCCGGAGCCGTTGATGCCGTCGAAGGGTTTTTCGTGCAACAGGACGCGGAAGCCGTGCTTGCGGGCGACGCGCTTCATGAGCGACATGAGGAGCATGTTGTGGTCGACGGCGAGATTGCACTCTTCGTAGATGGGGGCGAGCTCGAACTGGTTGGGCGCTACCTCGTTGTGGCGCGTCTTGACGGGGATGGCGAGCTCGAGGGCCTGGATCTCGAGGTCTTTCATGAAGGCCTGCACGCGGTCGGGGATGGTGCCGAAGTAATGGTCGTCCATCTGCTGGTTCTTGGCGGATTCGTGGCCCATGAGGGTGCGACCGGTCATGAGGAGGTCGGGACGGGCGGAGTAGAGGCCTTCGTCGACGAGGAAGTACTCTTGCTCCCAGCCGAGGTTGACTTGTACCTTGGTGACGTCGTCGTAGAAGAGGCTGCAGACGGCGGTGGCGGCGCGGTCGACGGCATGGAGGGAGCGCAGCAGCGGGGCCTTGTAGTCGAGGGCTTCGCCGGTGTAGGCGATGAAGATGGTGGGGATGCAGAGGGTGTCGTCGATGACGAAGACGGGCGACGTGGGGTCCCAGGCGCTGTAGCCGCGGGCCTCGAAGGTGTTGCGGATGCCACCGTTGGGGAAGGAGGAGGCATCGGGCTCCTGCTGGACGAGGAGCTTGCCGGAGAACTTCTCGATCATACCTCCTTTACCATCGTGCTCGACGAAGGCGTCGTGCTTCTCGGCGGTGCCCTCGGTGAGGGGCTGGAACCAGTGGGTGTAGTGGGTGACGCCGAGCTCCTGGGCCCACTGCTTCATGCCGGCGGCCACGGCATCGGCGATGCTGCGGTCGAGGCTGGCACCGTGGTCCATGACGTCGATCATCTGCTGATAGACGCTGGCGGGTAGGTACTTGTGCATCTTCTTGCGGTCGAAGACGTACTTACTGAAATATTCGGAGGGGCGCTCCGAGGGGGCGGCGACGTCGAGGGCGTGCTTCTTGAAGGCCTCGGCAACGACTTGGAATCTCAAATTGTTCATTGTCTTTCTTTTCTATGCTTGTTTTTTTCGAGGAAGGAGGAACTTTTTCCGAGGTACGAGGTACGAGGTGCGAGGTGCGAGGAACGAGGAACTTTTTCCGAGGTACGAGGTACGAGGTGCGAGGTGCGAGGATAGTCTTGAGCGGAGGTTTTTTAGGGCATACCTCTCAGTTCTCAGTTCTCACCTCTCAGTTCTAATCATACCTCTCAGTTCTCAGTTCTCACCTCTCAGTTCTAATCATACCTCTCAGCTCTCAGTTCTCAGTTTACGCATCACTAATCATATCTTTCATCTTTCATTTATCATCTTGCGCGCAGCGCGCAGCGTGAGCACATCTTATCTACCACGGTTTAATGCTGACGCCCATGATGAAGTAGCCCTTAGAGAGATAGGGGTTGGCGTTGAGCTCGGCGAAGACGGGGAGGCAGATGTCGCCGAGGTGGAACTCCTTGGTGCAGCGCAGGGAGGCAAGGCAGCAGGCTGCGCCCTCGGCATACTCGTAGACGCGGGTGTCGATGTCGCTCTCGCCGTAGATGGTCTCGCGGGTGACGGTCTCCCACTCGCCGGCGCTCTCCATGGGTGTGCCGCCGACGGTGAGCTGCCAGTCGAGGTTGCCCAGACGGAAGGGCACGCCGAGCTCGATGTAGGTGGAGTAGGCGCGGTCGCCGTTGAGCTTGAAGTCGTTGCCACCGAACATACAATAGCCCTGGAGCGTGAAGTAGCGGCAGGTGTAGCCGAGGTTGCCCTCGAAGATGTGGCCTCCCTTGTGGGCGTCGTAGTAGAGGTAGCGGTCTTCGATGTCGATGCCTGAGGACCAGTAGTCGGTGACGCCGATGGTGACGGGACCGAGACGGTAGCGCAGCGTGAGGTCGAGGTCGCGGTAGCTGCCTTTGTCGAGGCTGGTGCTACCCTCGGCGATGAGCGACAGTCCACGCCAGCTGACGGAGGCGCTGGGCTGGAAACTCAGTCCGCTGAGCTCCTGGCCACGCCAGAGGTACTGGCTGACGAGGCTGGCCGAGAAGTCGGCCGTGATACTGTCGTTGGACTGGCGGTACTCGCCGATTTCCTTGGTCTCCTTGGCCTGCTTAGGCTGCTTTGGCTCCTTGGCCTTCTTGGTTTTCGTGGTTGCTACACGTCCTGTGCCCGGTTGCACAGAGACGAGCTGTGCCGAGGCTGTCAGGGGGAGCAGGAGGGCTATCAGCCCCAGTAATGTTTTCTTCATCATGTTCTTTTTTTTTTCGAGGTACGAGGTGCGAGGTACGAGGTACGAGAAACTTTTTCCGAGGTACGAGGTACGAGGTACGAGGTGCGAGGATAGTCTTGAGCGGCGGGGGTTTAGGGGTCATCACTAATCATACCTCTCAGTTCTCAGTTCTCAGTTCTCAGTTTACGCATCACTAATCATATCTTTCATCTTTCATTTATCATCTTGCGCGCAGCGCGCAGCGTGAGCACATTTTTCATCTCTCATCTCTTATCTAATCAACGTATCTCTTGGTAATCTCTGTATAAGCGTCGATGCGACGGTCGCGGAGGAAGGGCCACCAGCGGCGCACCTGCTCGGAGCGCTGCATATCCATCTCGACGATGATGCTCTCTTCCTCGTCCTCGGAGGCCTCGTAGATGATCTCGCCCTGAGGACCGCAGACGAAGGAAGTGCCCCAGAAGAGAGCCCCCTCCGTCTCAACCCCACTAGGGGAGGCTTCCCATCCCACACGATTGACAGCGACGACGGGCAGTCCGTTGGCAACGGCATGGCCACGCATGACCGTCTGCCAGGCACGACGCTGACGCTGCTGCTCCTCGGGGGTGTCCTCGGGGGCGTAGCCGATGGCGGTGGCGTAGATGAGGAGTTCAGCGCCCTGCAGGGCCATCAGTCGCGCTGCCTCGGGGTACCACTGGTCCCAGCAAACGAGCACGCCGAGACGGCCGACGCTCGTGTCGATGGGGTGGAAGCCGAGGTCGCCGGGGGTGAAGTAGAACTTCTCGTAGTAGCCCGGGTCGTCGGGGATGTGCATCTTGCGGTAGCGCCCCGCAATGGTACCGTCGCGCTCGATGACAACGGCGGTGTTGTGGTAGAGACCGGCGGCACGGCGCTCGAAGAGCGAGGTGACGATGACCACCTGGTAGCGCTTGGCCAGCTCGCCGTAGATCTCGGTCGAGGGACCGGGAATGGGCTCGGCGAGGTCGAACTTGTCGACATCCTCCGTCTGACAGAAGTACAGCGAGTTGTGCAGCTCCTGCAGGACGATGAGCTCGGCACCGCGGCGTGCCAGGTCGGCAATGCCGTCGGCCAGCCGCTCAATGTTGTTCTTGATGTCAGCAGTATTGTGCTGCTGTAGGAATCCTATCTTCAGTTCTTTAGCCATGAGTACTTTTCTTAACTCTTAACTCTTAATTCTTAACTCTTAACTCCCTCCGGGAACTGCATGGTGCAGCAATGGATGGAGCCGTGCTGACGGATGATGGCGCGACTGTCGATGGGGACAATCTCGCGGTCGGGGAATGCCTGGCCGATGATGCGGCAGGCCTCGCCGTCGAGGTCGGGCTGCGCATAGGTAGGCACCAGCACAGCGCCGTTGATGATGAGGAAGTTAGCGTAGGTGGCGGGCAATCTTTCGAGGTACGAGGTGCGAGGTACGAGGTGCGAGGTCAGTGCCTCCGCCTCTTCTGCCGAACATATTGCCGTTCCTTGGTATTCTCGTACCTCGTACCTCGTACCTCGTACCTCGAAAATGGGACGGGGCATGGGCAGCTTCAGCAGGCGGTAGGGACGTCCGTCGAGGGTGCGCAGCTGGCGCAGTTCCTCGGCCATGAGTCGCAGCTCCTCGTACTGCTCGTCCTCAGGGTCGTCGCACGACATATATAATATGGTGTCGTCGGGACAGATGCGCACCAGCGTGTCGATGTGACCGTCGGTGTCGTCGCCAACGAGGTGGCCGTGGTCGATCCAGACGATGCGCTCGGCACAGAGGCGGCGCTTCAGCTCCTCCTCAATCTGCGCTTTCGTCAGCGGTTGGTTGCGGTGGGGGGCCAGGAGACACTGGGTGGTGGTGAAGATGGTGCCCCGGCCGTCGCTCTCGATGGAGCCGCCCTCGAGCACGAAGTCCAGGCAGTCGACATAACGGCCCGTGACGCGCCCCTCGTCGTAGAGGTGGCGGTTGATGGCGTTGTCGAGCTCGGCAGGGAACTTCTCGCCCCAGCCGTTGAAGCGGAAGTCGAGTAGGAGAGGCTGCTGGTGAGTGGTTGTTGGCACCAGCGTGATGAACCCATGGTCGCGTGCCCACGTGTCGTTGGTGTTGACCATTGACCATGCGCCCATAGATGGCAGGGGTGTGCCTTTGGGTGCAACGACGAGCAGGGGCTCGCGCTTACTGATCTCGCGTGCCATCTCCTCGTAGGTCGCCGTAATCTCCTGCAGCATCGGTGCCCAGTCCGTTCCGGCGTGCGGCCAAGTCAGCTGCACACCACTCTGAGCCTCCCATTCGGCAGGCAGTCGGTAGCCTTCTTTAAAAAACATGGTGCAAAGGTACGAAAATTTCTCCTTTCTCCTTTCTCCTTTCTTATTTTTTTTGTACCTTTGTCTGCAAATTAATACATATGCTGGAACTGAAGGATGCTACGCTGAGCGTAGATGGCCGATTGCTGATGGACAGGCTGTCGCTGATGGCCCACAAGGGACAGATGACCTGCATCACGGGACCGAAGGGCTGCGGTAAGACGCTGCTGCTCAGGGTGCTGATGGGTGTGGTGCCGCTGGACAAGGGGCTGGTCAGCGTCGACGGCGAACTGATTAGCGAGCTGTCGGCATCGGCCTTCAGGAAGCTCATGGCCTACGTGCCGCAGACGGAAGAGACGGTGGCGCAGCGAGGCTTCATACCCGACACGAACGACATGGAAACGGCGTGGAGTGGGGAAGGGCTGGAGCCGTGGGAGCCGAAGACGATAGGGCTGCCGGTGGTGACCATCCAGGACAAGGCCATCGTGCTGGCCGACGACCCGCCGACGGTGATGCTCAGTCAGCTGAGGACACTGGCCAACGAGGGACGCACGGTGGTGGTGACCAGCCAGCGGGAGGAGTTCCTGAATATGTCGGACAAGATAATCAGATTAGGAAAACATGAAGATAACGGTTCTTAGTGTGCTGCTGGGGCTGCTGTTGCTGGCAGTGCCCGGCTATGTGCTGATGAGGCTGGACGTGCCGCTGCTCCAGCGGCTGGCAAAGTCGGTGGTACGCATGGTGCTGCAGATGGCCGTCGTGGGTGCGCTGACATGGCTGCTGTGGCGGATGGCGTCGCCGTGGCTCTGTCTCGTGTGGCTGCTGGCCATGGCCATGGTGGCGGCGTGGGTGCTCGTCAGGCGCTGCCGACTGCAGCAGGGCTTGCTGTTCCTGCCCGTCTGGGCTGGTGTGGTGGCGGGTGTCTTCAGCGTGGGAGCTTACCTGCTGCTGACGATGCGCGTCGCAGAACCGCTGTCGCCCCACTGGCTCATACCTGTCGGCGGTGTGCTGATGGCTCATGTGCTGACGACGAACACCCACGGCGTGAGCGCCTACTTCGAGGCGCTGAAGACCGACGCCATGAGCTACTACACGCAGCTGGGCAACGGTGTCTCGAGGGTGACGATGCTGACACCCTATGTGCGTCAGGGTCTCAGGAGCATGATAGAACCCACGGTAGCCAGTTTCACGACGATGGGCCTCTTCGCCCTGCCGATGCTGCTGTCGGGACTGCTCCTCGGCGGCGTCGCCCCGGTGGAGGCGGTGGCTCTCTACGTGCTGCTCATCATCGGCAGCGTTGCCGCCTCGGTCGTAGCGCTGATAGTGACGCTGTGGGCAGCCGACCGCCGGGTGTTCAACAAGCGTGGGGAACTGAAAAACGTGTGGACTTCTTAAAAAACGATAAAAGACGGGCTGAGAAGTAACAAGTTACGGAAAAAATTCGTACCTTTGCACTCACATTCATACGATTAGTAAAGCGTGAAAATTCAGGATGTACTAAGCGCCCTTGAACAGTTCGCGCCCCTGCCCTTGCAAGAAAGCTGGGACAATGCTGGCTTGCAAGTTGGATTGACAGAGGCGGAGGTTTCAGGGGCATTATTGTGCCTGGACGTCACTGAGGCGGTGGTCGACGAGGCACTGGAGAAGGGCTGCAATCTCATTGTCAGCCACCATCCCCTGCTGTTCCGTGGACTGAAGACCATCAGCGATCTGACCGACGTGCAGCGCACCGTGAGGAAAGCCGTGAAGAACGACGTGGCCGTGGTCTCCATGCATACGAACATGGACAATGCCCAGGGTGGCGTCAACTTCAAGATGGCCGAGAAACTGGGGCTCACCGACGTGCAGTTCATGGCCCCCAAGACGGTCGACGGCGTGACCTGTGGCAGCGGCATCATAGGACAGCTGGCAGAACCCCTGGCCGCCGAGGCCTTCGTCGCCAAGGTGAAGCAGGCGTTCGGCGTGGCGTGCGCCATGACCAACCAGCTGCTCGAGCGCCCTGTCAGCCGTGTGGCACTCTGTGGCGGTGCGGGCGACTTCCTGCTCGACGAGGCCGTCAAGGCCGGCGCCGATGCGTTCATCACCGGCGAGATGCACTACCACCAGTACTTCGGCTATGAGCAGCAGATACAAATCTGTGTCATCGGCCACTACCAGAGCGAACAGTACACCACCGAGGTGTTCCGCGACATCATCAACGAACGGTGCCCGGGCATCCGCACGGAGATAGCCGAGACGATGACCAACCCCATCTGCTATTTGTAACGACATAACGTAATAACGACAATAGAAATAAGAATTATGGCAAAGAAAGATCCCACAGACATGCCGGTAGAAGAGCGTCTGAAGACCCTCTACCAACTGCAGACTGCGCTGTCGATGATTGACGAGAAGCGCACACTCAGAGGCGAGCTGCCTCAGGAAGTGAACGACCTGGAAGACGAAATCGAAGGTCTGAACACCCGTGTTCAGCGCATCCAGGCCGATATCGACGAGTTCCAGCAGGCCATCACGCTGAAGAAGGGCGAGATAGCCGACGCTGAAGCCAGTGTAGCCCGCTACAAGAGCCAGCTCGACGAAGTGAAGAACAACCGCGAGTACGACACCCTGTCGAAGGAGATTGAGTTCCAGTCGCTGGAGATTGAGCTCTGCAACAAGAAGATTCGCGAGGCCCAGGCACGCATTGCCGAGAAGTCGGAGGAGCTGGAGAAGAACAAGACCCTCATCAGCGAGCGCAACAACGACCTGGAAATCAAGAAGAGCGAGCTCGACGAAATCATGACCGAGACACGTGCCGAGGAGGAGAAGCTCAAGGAGAAGGCGCAGGAGTTGGAGGCCAAGATTGAGCCGCGACTGCTCACCTCGTTCAAGCGCATCCGCAAGAATGCCCGCAACGGTCTGGGCATCGTCTACGTGCAGCGTGACGCCTGCGGCGGCTGCTTCAACAAGATTCCGCCCCAGCGTCAGCTCGATATCAAGATGCACAAGAAGGTCATCGTCTGCGAATACTGCGGTCGTATCCTCATTGACCCCGAACTGGCTGGCGTCAAGATAGAGAAGCCCGTGGAGGAGAAGAAGAGCACCCGCAAGCGCGCCATCCGCAAGACCTCGACAGCCTCGTCGAAGAAGGCCGCCGATGCCAACGACGTCGAATAAGAAAGGGGCTTAGAGTGACGGGTAGTCAGGAATGGACTCCATGAACTCATAGCTACCACGCTCGTAGTCCATGCGGCAGCAGTAGTGCTCCACACCGTTCGAGACCACGAGATAATCCACATGCAGCAGAAGATTGTAGGCCGCTATCTGGTCGAACGTCTTCTGCTGTATTTTTATGCTCGGCGCCTTGTACTCAATGATCATCCGCGGCTCCAGGCTGCTCGTGTATAGCAGGGTGTCGCAGCGCAGGCTCTTGTCGCCCAGGCGCAGCTCCACCTCGTTGGCCAGCAGCCCCTGAGGATAACCCTTATGCCCAATGAGGAAGTGTACGAAGTGCTGTCGCACCCACTCCTCGGGTGTCAGCGCCACGTACTTCCGCCGCAGGACGTCAAAGATCTTTCGCCGTCCCCGCTCCTCGCTGAGCCGTACCTCGTAGGCCGGCAGATTCAGAGTCTCTGTCATGGGCCACAAAGGTACGAATAAACGCGTGAAAAACCAAAAAGTTCCTTCGTTTTCGTGGCCGTTAGCCAGAAAAAAGACTAACGGCCACGTCCATGATGGTCTTTAGTGCCAGCCACCAGGACCGCCACCGCCGGGACCGCCACCCATGCTGTTGCCGCCCGTGTAGGATGAGAGGCTGACGGACGAGCCGCCGCTGACGGTGCCGCCACTGATGGCGAGACCACCGAAGCAGGAAGTGCCGCCACTGAGGCTGACGCCCGACTGGAGCGTGGGCTGCGAGGCGCCGCTGACGACCAGTCCGCTGCCACCGCTCGAAGGCGTCTTAAACGAGAAAGTGCTGGTGCCGACGGTCAGCGCATACCACGTGTTGGCCGACCATGAACTCTGATAGCACGACTGCGTGAGCTGAGAGCCGTTCTCCAGTCCGCCAACGGCAACGATGGTGCCGCCGGTCAGGTAGAGCTTGTAGCCGCCCTCGGTGTTGGCGTCGATGGCCACCTCGGGAGTGCCGCTGCAGATGGCATAGACGGTGCCGCCCTTGATGTAGCAGTTGCCGTTGGCGTCCAGTCCGTCGTTGTTACGCCCATGGGCATAGATGGTGCCGCCACTGATGGTCATCGTACTCTTCGAGTTGATGGCATCGTCGTAGGCATACGAGGCCACCTCGCCGCCCGTGATGCTCAGCTCTTTCTTCGTCTCGATGCCCTCGCCGTTGGTGCCGCTGGTGCGCACCCAGATGCGACCGCCGCTGACGCTGATGTTGCCGTCGGCCTTGATGCCCTTGGGCGACGACGTGTCGTTATTGCTCTTGTACTGTGCGCCCGTGGTGACGACGTAGACGCTGCCGCCGCAGAAGTTAGCCTCCATGTCGACATTGATGCCCTTGCCGCCCGAGCCAGTGCTCTTCAGCCACAGTTCGCCGCCGTTCACCGTGAGCACCGAGTCGGCCTTGATGCCGGCTGCACCCTTCGCCTCGCGGTCGTCCGTGTCGTAGGTGCCGCCACCCGTTGTCAGCACGGTGGTGCGCCCGCCGTTGACCACGATGTTGCTCTCGCAGTTGATGCCTTTGGCAGCCGCTGCCGAGACCTCCACGTTCAGTATGCCGCCGTTGATGTAGATGCCGTCGTTGGCCTTGATGCCGTGATTGGCGGTCGATTTCACATAGATGTTATTACCGTTGTTGAAGACGATGTAGTCGGCCGAGTGGATGCCGTTATTGCTGTTGCCGGTGACGTTGAGCGCGCCCGTGCCGTTGAACAGCAGTTTGCCTTTGCAGTAGAGTGCGCCCTTGTGCGAGCCGCCCGTGCCGTCGGCCAGTGTGTTCGTCGTGCCGTCGGCCAGGATGATGAAGGCCCGTTTGCCGCTCAGCAGGTTCAGCGCCGCCGAGTCGGGGTTGGTGATGCTTACGCCGCTGAGACGGACGGCATACTTCTTCTCGCCGAGGATGGTCAGCGAGCCGTTCGTCGTCGTGCCACTCACCACGTAGCACACCTTCTTCTCTGACCCGTGGTTGGCCGTCACGTGACCGCCGTTGACCGTCACCTCCACACCGTTCTCCGTCTTTGCCACGGGGTTCGACATGTCGATGCTGACCTCCGTCGTGAAGTCGTTGTTCTCCAGCGCGTCCTCCTCGTCGGGGAAATAGGCCGTGGCAGCATCCGTAGGCTCAGCCGTCACCTTGTCAATCGTCACGTCGAACGTGGCCAGCTCGCCCGTTGTGGTCGAGTTGCCGTTTCCACTAATCATGCCGTTGCTGTTGTTCCAACCATTATCGCTATAGTTTTCAATCTCCTCGAACGGGTCATCCGCCGAGCAGCAGGTCATCACTGCTATAGATGCTGCAAGCATCGTGAAACACAAAATCTTCTTCATCTCTTCTGTCAAATTTTTATTATTGATGTTGCAAAGATAGTTCAAACAAAGCGTCTCGCCAAAAATATTCAGCGAACCGGTTGTTATCTTCAATGAAAGTTTTCAAGCCTACGGGTTGAATCTTTTTCTCCGATTCTCATGGCCGTTAGCCAGAAAAGTGCTAAATTTGCACCCTGAAATGAACAACAGACACAGCATACTCTTCGTCTGCCACGGCAACATTTGTCGCAGTCCGATGGCAGAGTTCGTGATGAAGGACCTCGTCAGCAAAGCCGGTCTCGACGACCAGTTCTACATCGAGTCCGCCGCTACGTCGACGGAGGAACTGGGCAACAGCGTCTATCCGCCCGCCCGTCGTAAGCTGGCCGAGCATGGCATCACCTGTCAGGGCAAGACCGCCCGCCAGCTGACCCGCTCCGACTACCACCGCTTCGACCTCCTTGTGGGCATGGACTCGTGGAACATCCGCAATATGCGCAACATCTGCGGCGGCGACCCGGAAGGCAAGATTGTCAAGCTCATGGACTACACCCGCCGTCCCGGCGACGTTGCCGACCCCTGGTACACCGGCGACTTCGAGGCCACCTGGCGTGACGTCCTCGAGGGCTGCCAGGCCCTGCTCTCCGAGCTCACCGATTCTCCGTTATAAAAGACTTGGACTTTTTCTATAATTCCAAGACCTTTGAACAGATGAGTGAGGGCGTAGCCGACATGCATTGCCTTAGTGATCTATGTTGGGTCAGATAGACGTCTCTTTTTCTCTCCATCGTACAATGAATTTATGGCACTTGTGCCAACTTTTCAGTGTAACATATGTTGTAAGATGCAATCGAAAAATGGATTCACATCCACTCCTCCAGATCCTGATTTCTTATTCTGTTAGGCCGTAGAGGTAAAAATGAGCGATTTATTCTGGACGCATTTTTTCATCGGACAATCTTTATCGGTACTGCTTAATTTGTCATATGAACAAAACTTTGCGATGATTATTCCTGTTAAAACGAAGTTGCAACTATATCCATAATCATGCTATTTCAGTTTCGGACTGCGAAATTACTGAAAATATTTAAATTCTCATATTTATTGAATAATAATTTTGGTACTTACATCTTTTTTCGCTATCTTTGCAGAGGATAAGGGCAGATGATTTCTTCTACGAAAGAGACTGCCAAGTGATTAATTCTTATAGATATGGAGGAGCATTAGAGATGCGTAAGAAAATATAACAGATTGGCAACGCTAAAAAGATCCCGTACTACTGGGAATAGTACGAGACCTTAGGATAGCTTTCCCGATAGGCGTCTTAGTTGCCCACAATTCTGGGAATCTTCATAGTTCCTTGGTGCAAAATTAGGAAATTATTCTGAAAGTAGCACTAGATGATTCTCATATCGGGTGTTTTTTACAATCATTTAACAAACGACATTGGTGAACATTATCATCAGTGATCCACCATGCCAATGTATAACAAATAAATACAGCAACAATGATTTACCATATTGAGAATTATACAGAAGGAGTCCTTTTCGAGAATTTCGACTCCTTAATAACGAATCCTCCATATGAGCCTGTCTGCAATAAAGACATAAGGTTGGATGTAATCAGAGGAACCATCAGCCCCTACTTGTTAGGTGACTATGATTTAGAAGGTGAACTATACCTCCCCAAGTCAAGAGCTGTGAACATAACACTACCAGAGAAACTCGTCTCGTTCGAGGACGCAAGGACTTGCTCAGACTACTCTGCCGGTGTGCACCACTTCATGTACGACTATCGGATATGTTCGGTTTATACCAACCCCTTGCCTCATATAAAACTCTACAGGCACTTTTCATGTACTCTGGGCGTAGATTACTCCGTCTTCAATGAAGTAGAGATGATACCTGTCAGTTTGATGAACATCATCAAGAATCGTTATCTTACTTGTGCCTTCCAGCTGAACGGAATCCAGGCTATTCCTACATTCTCGTTTGGCCATCCCGCCTTAGAAAGGTGGTGGTATGACGGCATACCAGAGGATAGTCAGGTAGCCATCTGCAACGTCATCATAGGCAAGACGCAAGGAGAACGTGAATTGCGCCAATACGCGATAGAGGGCCTTGTTCGTCACAAGCACCCCACCACTCTCATCGTCTATGGGCGACCACTCACTTTCAACCCAGGTGTTGAAGTAAAATTCTACGAAGGAAAATTGTCAAAAATAAAAAGTAAAACAAGATTATGAAACAGATAATGAATTATCCCGTCAGAGTAGACAACAAACTGCCTGATGATGACCAGAGATTATTGAATACACTCGACACCTTTTGCGTATCGGCAAAAGAGCGTGAGTTTATTGAGCAGATGCTGGAGATAGAACGTCACTGGTATACAGAGGTCGGTGCGTCTGTCATCTTGGAGGACGAAAATGATGATCATCTCTACATCATGCACTACAACAACTCAGAGTATGAGATAGGTAATGAAAGCCAAAATAGTGTTTACGTTGCTTTTTCTCTTTCAGAACTCCTCGGTCTATATCTTGACGAGCAGGAGATTCTCGACAGACATATCACCGTACTGGAATGGCTTCGCCAAAGAAACTATGAGAATGTAACATACGACAGAACAAGAGACGCAAAATAGTTATGGGAAACGGACAACATTATCTTAAAAACGGAGGATTCAGCAGCTACTTCTATGTCAGCCGAGGCAAGGTCTCATTTGATGGACTCACCGCAAATATCATCACTTGGTACAATACAAAGGACAATCATGAGAGCCTTCCAAGATTCTCAAAGACATCAAAGTTATATGTAAAACTTGACAAGCATGGGAACATTGTTCAACTTCGGGTGTTCAAAGACCGTCATGCTGCCATTGATTTCGACTGGGGGCACAAGCATGGTAATCACCCTAAAGGTGTGGTGCATGTACACATCATCAACAAGAATGGGAACCTGCATGCTGGCGAACCTCCGAGATACATGAGCAATGCGGAAATGCGCAAATACGGGAAGTTCATAAAGTTTCTCAATCCAGATGCCAAACTACGACCGCCACGAAAGTAAATGAACTACATCTTCTATGATGTACCCTATGAGCAACGATGCAGGACTTGAACGGCCCTGCATCTTTTTTATTCGTTACTACCCAAAAACGATATCCGCTTTAGCGGCAGCATATTCTTGTCATCGTCAGTCATTTTGTCATAGAACTCCAGCCACATGTCGATGAACTCATCACCATCTATCAGGCGGATGAACTCGCGCGAACTGGTTCCTGTAGTCTTTGCATCGGGCGAGAATGTGCCACTGGTAACGAACAGGGCAATGTCTCCAGCACGAAGCACACCCAACAGGGCGCGAATGTCCGAGGCACCAATTGCGGTATCGGGCTTATGCTTCACCTGTACCTTTATACGTGGTGTTTTGGCGCCCAACGGATCTAAGTAGGCAATGATGTCAATGCCACCGTCTTTGCCCTTTGGAGCTATGAATGGTGTGTGATAATCCATAGCTCGCAGCAAAGCCGCAACCATATCTTGGAATTCATACGGACTCTTGGCTATGATGAATTTTCTGATTCCTTCGCGAGCATCCGATTCCAGCATGTTCAGTTCCTCGGCCCTGTCTCGCTCGGCGTTATCGTCCGTAGGTTCTTCATCGTGCTTGTCCTCTTTTGGATTCAGCTTTCGCCATTCACGGTAAGCCACCTCACCTTTTTCCATCACCTCTTCTGGCGATAGTACGAGGGCAGCCTCACCTTCTGGTGTGAGATACCACATACCGTTCTTCTTAACAATAAGTCCAGCCTTGGCATAATTGATGGAGTAAAACTGGAAGCTGTTCGTCCATCGGATATACTTGTTCTTGCCAGCCGGTTCCTTCTCCCAATCAGTGAGGCTCACATTGGCTTCCACAAATGGATACAAGTCTTTGGCTGGCATGCTGCCACCACGACGGCTTATCTCTTTCATCACCGCATACAGCGTCTTCGTAGCTGTAGCCTTTGTTCTGCCTATATGTTCTTTTACCATATTGTTATTTATTTCCGATTTCCTTGCTTACTATTACATGGGCGACAGAGCAATTGAGCGTTTGATAGTTCGGTTCTTCCACCTTTGCTCCACGGTTTGATGTGATCAACAGTCAATTCGTCTTCGAAGAAGAAATGATTGCAGTCCTCACAGCGAATCTTGTTTCCCTCGTGTCGGACGGGGTCGGCAAGATATTGTTGGACGAGTTCTTCTTTCTGTTCTTGTGTGAAGAGACGGCGCGGGTCAACGCTGATGCCTTGAACAACTGCTTGAATGATGTTCTCGATTTCTTGTTCTTTGTTGTCGATGAGTTTATATTCTAGACTCTTCTTGAATTTCTTGATTCTACGGTTTATCTCGTCCTTGTGTTCCTTCCAAATGCCTATGTCTTTAATGTATTTCACGGCAAAGCGCAGAAGCATAGAGAGTGAAGCAAAATCATCAAAGATGGAGGCAACAAACCTGACATACTTGGTTACGAGCATTTGGTCTTTCTCAAAAGGCTCGTCCTTTTGTTGCTTCACGTATTCTTTTTTGTCTTTTACGCCTCGCAGAGAACATATAAAATCGAGCAACTTTATTTTGCTCTTTCCGCGTTTTGGTTCGCCAAGAATCTTCTTGGCAGACGAATCCTGCTCAACATATTTCGAAAGTCCACGCAGATATTCACCAGCATAAAGTCCGTTAAGTACCTCGTATTCAGAAAGCGGAACGCCGAGCGTATTGATTCGATTGAAAATCTCTCGTTTCTTTTCCTCAGTTCCTTCGCTAATAATGATGCAGAGTTGTGTATCGTTTATTCTCTTTTGAAGTTCTGGGTCTTTCGTGTTCCATTCCTTCCATAGAAGGTCTTGATATTGCAGGTCATTCTCATAGAACCGTGTGATTGCATGGATGCGCTGCTTGCCATCGAGTACTTCCAACTTGCCATCTTCGTTCTTCCAAAGGTAGAAAGCCGGAAGTGGATAGTCCTTTATGATACTATCGATGACAAGACGCTGCTTGTCATCGCTGTAAATGATTTCGCGCTGTAGTTCAATATCGCTGATAATATTGCCGTCGCGCACTTCGTTGTAGAGTTCCTTTACTGTCACGGTTTATTCCTCCTCTTCTTTACGTGGATGCAAATTGCGTATTACGAGCATAGCAAAGACACGCTTCACGCTACCTTTGCCATCGGGTAGATAGAACGCGGGGCCTCCGCGTTTGTTCTTAGGGATTTCAAAGGGCAATTTGTTAGCCAGCGCAAGGCTGGAGCCCACAATTTCAAACTGCTCTGGATTAAACTTCGTCATGATGGTGGACGGTACGCCCATCATCCCTTCATAGTCGTATGGTATATCCTTCACAAAACTCACATGGATGGCATCGAAATTAAGATACTTCTGATACTTGTCTGGATTCTCATAATATGATTTTGTGAGCGTCATGCGGTCGTGGCGATAGTCCACGTCGAGATTCGTGTACCACTTGCAGGCTCTTGGAACAGAGCCTTCCTTGTCACTCGACAATAACAGCGTGCCGTCAGGCCGCTTGAATCCTTTCATCTGTTTAGCATAGCCAAGCCAAAGCCTGTTTTCATGCATATAGCCAGCGATGTTTTTATAAGTCAATGCTGTAGTCGGGCCAATAACGAGAAATTCCTTGCCTGCATCCATCATCACGTCGATAAATTCTGAGAAGAGTGAAAAAGGAGGATTTGTAATCACAAGGTCGTAATTGGAATAGTCAACATCCTGAAACTTCACACCGTCACCAGTTTGCGGATTGTAGCCGCTAACAGAGATAGAACGGATGCCGTATGCCTCGGCATGGGCTACAAGGAACTTAACAAACTGGCATTTGATGGCATCGAAATCCTTCTCAAACTTGTCCTTAGATGCTGCCAAGTCCAAGTGCTTTATACTGCCGTTTGAAAACAGGTCGTTCGCCGTTACGCCCTCCTCCTTGTAAACAAGTTCCTCGTTATAGCTCTCATCCCAGTCACAAGGGCAAATTATTCGCTTGCCACGCAACTGGTCTTTGTATCTAGGTAACTCGGCGGCAATGTCCTCATACAAAGTGTAAAACTCTGCATCCTTTTCGCGGTATGCCTTTTGCATCGATTCTTTATGTCTCATACGTCATTGATAGCTTAAGTTCATGCACCCTACTATCAATCACGACTAGACGCAAAAAGGGCGTGATGCTCTTATTGCGTTCAGCAAGAGGCGAAGCCTAGGAAACTTGGTACCTCTGTCAACCATAAGATGCACCACGCTTTAACGTGTTGCATCGCTATCAGGTTGAACAGAGAACCATTAACACGGTCCACCTATCACATATTATTTCGTGCTTGTTATACCAATTTAAGTTTCCTAGGCTTGCTTGGCTGAACGCGAAATAATAGCGAGTGCTATTTGTTTGTCCGGATTTCTCCCCGAACCGAGGGCAAAGTTACGAAAAAGTTTGGAATAAATAAAAACTTTCGTTCTAAAATTTGGACTATAACTATGGATTCATGAATTATGCACCCCAAAACATGAGATCTTGACAGCAATCACAGATTCATCTTCAATTCATAAACTATCCTAATTAATTGGCTGATATCCGCAAGATGTCTCCAATTTATTGTACCTTTGCATTTCGAAATAATTGACACGACTATACAATGAAACAAATGAAACTATGGATGTTGGCCGCCATCCTCACCTGCGGTCTGGCTACCACCTCTTGTTCGGACGATGATAACGACAGCCCCGTACAGCCAGCCGACGAGATAGAAGCACAATTACAGACAATGACCTTGCGCGAGAAGGTGGGACAGATGTTCTACGTGCGCCCAGAGGCTCTCGACACCACCATCCATTGGAGTGCCTATGCCGATCTGGAGAAACGGGCCTTGCAGGAGGTCAGCACGCTGATGACGGGTGTCAACGAGAAGTACCCCGTAGGCGGTGTCATCCTCTATGCGTGGAACATCCTTGACGAGACACAGCTCGCACGTTTCATGCCACAGCTCAAAGCGCTGAAGGGACATCCCCTCATCTGTATCGACGAGGAGGGCGGTCGCGTGGCACGCATTGCCAATAACCCCAACTTCGCCGTCAAGAAGTACGAGTCGATGGGGGCCATCGGCGCCACCGGTGACCCACGGAATGCCTATGAGTGTGCCAACACCATCGGCACCTACCTCCAGCGCTATGGCTTCGACGTCGACTTTGCCCCCGTGGCCGACGTCAACACCAATCCCGAGAACATCATCATCGGACCCCGTGCCTTTAGCGACGACCCCGCCGTTGCTGCACCGATGGTCACGAACTACCTCCAGGGACTGAAGGACGCTGGAATCACGGGCTGCATCAAGCACTTCCCCGGCCACGGCGACACAAAGGCCGACACGCACTTTGGCTATGCACAGTCGCTGAAGACCTGGGAGCAGATGAGCGCGTGCGAGATGATAACCTTCCGCGCAGGCATCCAGTGGGGCTGCCAGCTCATCATGACGGCTCACATCGCAGCACCCAACGTCACCGGAACGGAGGTACCCTCGACCATGTCATCGATCATCCTGCAGGACAAGCTGCGCGGCGAACTGGGCTACCAGAACATCATCGTCACCGACGCGATGGACATGGGGGCCATCACCCGGCAGTATAACAACGCTGAGGCTGCTGTGGGCAGCATCCTGGCAGGTGTCGACATCGTGCTCGACCCGAAGGACTTCGTCGAAGCCTTCAATGCCGTCATTGCTGCCGTCGAGAACGGCACCATCACTGAGGAGCGTATCAACCAGAGCGTCCGTCGTATCCTGAGGCTGAAGATGCAGCGGAAGTAAGAATTATACACCATACAGAACCCTAAAATGAACGAAATATGAAGACGAAACACGTACAGTACAAAACACACGGCACTTGCTCGCAGTTCATCGACGTGACTGCCGACGAGAACAACGTCGTCCAGCAGGTGTTCTTCCTGGGCGGGTGCAATGGCAACCTGCAGGGCATCAGTCAGCTGGTGCGCGGCCAGCAGATTGACGACGTCATCCGCCGCCTCGACGGCATCCGCTGCGGCACGCGGGGCACATCATGTCCCGACCAGCTCTGCCGCGCGCTGGAGCAGCTGAAGACAGCACCGCTCACAGAATAAGAAAAGTAACAGAGGACATGAAAAGAGTCATCACATACATACTGGTGATGCTGGGGCTGACGACGGCCTCGGCACAGGATATGCGGTGGCCTGGGGCGAGAGCGGGCAGTACAAGGGCATCTGGTATATGTCGCGCGACTATATGGCGCTGAACACCACCTACCTATTCCTCAACCGCAGGGCGTTGCCAGAGAGCTTGCGGAAACAAGTAGAAGACTGAAACCACCCTCACCGGTAGCACCCGCGACACCAAGAAGATTGAAAATTGAGAATTGAGAACTGAGAATTGAGAGGTATGATTAGTGATGACCCCTAAAACCCCGCCGCTCAAGACTATCCTCGCACCTCGTACCTCGTACCTCGTACCTCGGAAAAAGTTCCTCCTTCCTCGCTCCTCGTTCCTCGAGATTTGAATAAATATACGTTTACGGCCAAAATAGTGCCACTTTTCGTCGCTAAAGCGCCACTTTAGCGTCGTAGAGTGGCACTCTACGTTTTATAGAGTGGCGCTTTAGAATTCTAAAGTGGCGCTTTAGAAATCTAAAGTGGCGCTTTAGAACGAAACACCTATTTTTCACCCCATTCCCCGCCCGAAAATGGATATTTATACACGCAACGAATATTTATTCCTTTTTCTCGAGGAGCGAGGAAGGAGGAACTTTTTCCGAGGTACGAGGTACGAGGATAGTCTTGAGCGGCGGGGTTTTAGGGGTCATCACTAATCATACCTCTCAGTTCTCAATTCTCAGTTCTCAGTTCTCAATTCTCAATCTTCTTGGTGTCGCGGGTGCTACCGGTGAGGGTGGTTTTTGCCTGATTCGCGTGCGCCGCGTGTCGCCAGAGACTGTTTCCTCGCTTTGAGACCATTTTTGGTTTTTCGTCTCTGTAAGTCCTTCTGAATGAGCCGTTTGATGTTTTAGGATTTGACCAGACTGGGGCGTTTCGTTGTCGCTGTCGCGCAAAGCCGCTATCTTTGCACACAAAAAACGGAACGACTATGGAAACGAGTGTAACGAAAATCAGGACCAGCCACGGACGGTGGGGGATGCCCGTGGCCATCACGACGGACCACCTGGCGGAGCTCATCGCCAGCCCGCGCTACGCGGCGCTGACGGAGAAGAAACGCGACCGCCTGCCCTACATCATCTTCTCGTCGCTCTTCAGCCGCGCCGGAGTCCACGACTTCCGGCACGCCACGGGGCTGATGCTGCTCAGCGCGCAACTGCCTGCCGACAGCACCGAGGCCTCCCTGCTCAGGCAGCGCGTGGCGCAGCTGCCGCAGACGTTCATGGCCTTTACGGACGCCGGCCGTCGCACGCTTCAGATTATTGCGCGCTGCACGTCCGCAGACGGCACCGTTCCTGCTGACTCGATCGCCTACCTCAGGTTCCTGAAACTGGCGCAGCAGCAGACGGCCCGTTACTACGAGGCGATGACGGGCTGCAGCATCGTGCGCGACGAGCAGACGCTGACGCGGGGCTGCCGACTGGTGGGCGACGCCGAGGTGTACTACAACGCCGGAGCCGTGGCCGTGACGGTGGCGACGGGCATGGAGGCGCTGCGCGAGGCCTACCCCCTGGCGCGCACCGACCGCAACGGCTGCGTGGACAGTCAGCCGTCGTGGCAGGACGTGGAGCGCGAGCGCACCGAGTACTACGCCTGTGTCGACCGGGCGTGGGAGGAGGTGGAGGCCGCCGAGGACGACCCTGTCTTCGGCGAGCAGCTGGTGACGCGCCTGGCGGAGCTGTGCCTGAAGGCTCAGCTGCCCGAGGAGGCGTCCGTCCGCCGCACCGGTGCCTACTCGCGCTGGCACCTGTCGGTGGACGACGTGCGCCGCATCTTCCGCACCGTCTACCGCCGTCAGCCGGCGGGCCGTCCCTGGTCGGCCATGACGCCGAAGGAGCGCATAGCCCGCAAGGTGCGCGACTTCTTCGAGCGCCGCTACGAGCTGCGCTACAACGTGATGAAGCAGGCTGAGGAGTTCCGTCCGCGCGGCGTGGACTACCATCCCTGGCAGCAGCTCACCGAGCGCGACATCAACCGCATAGGCCAGGAGCAGATGCTCGATAGCGGCGCCGCCTGGCCCATCGACATCCGCCAGTATGCGCAGTCGTCGCTGACGCCCGACTACAACCCGCTGCACGAGTTTCTCGCCGGTTGCGGCACGTGGGACGGCCGCCGCGACTACATCGGCCGCCTGGCCGACCGTGTGCCCTCGGCCAACCCCCACTGGCGCCGGCTGTTCCACCGCTGGTTCCTCGGCATGGTGGCACAGTGGCTGGGCT
>Ga0310694_10000714_pt1 | contig 42059 bp, 31 predicted proteins | sample 174DNAGHGhighgp2_FD_203884 | JGI IMG/M metagenome (GOLD analysis project Ga0310694, IMG submission 203884) | Sheep rumen microbial communities from Palmerston North, Manawatu-Wanganui, New Zealand - 1742 DNA GHGhigh gp2 (v2) (version 2) | ecosystem: Host-associated > Mammals > Digestive system... | reverse complement strand
TTTCTGGGTTTGTCGGATACTATCCGACCTAATAGACAAAGCCCATTCTTTATACAGGCGGGCTCTTTACCTATTGCTTTTTGTGCTTCTCAATGTGGTAGAAGCCGAGGGTGAGGATTTTGAGGATAACTTCGTACAAAACCTTTACCCAGTCTTTTGATTCGTTTTCAGTTTCTTGTTTCATTGCGGTAATAGTTAATGTTGTTACAGATCTCGAGGCGGGTCTCGTCTGAGGCGGTTTGCTCGGAAAGCCAGCGAGCGGTGAGAGATTGCTCCATGCTGGCGGAGATAAGGATACAGCCTTTACTGTGCTCAGGTTGAGAGCCGCGGTGGAAGCGTATGCCGGAACGTCCGGGTACTTGGATGAGGATGGGCAGCAGGCGTTTGAAACGTGGTGACTGCGTGACTTGAACTTTGTAGATCAAGGCGGGAACGAGGTAGTCGGTGTTCTCAAGCGTGTCGCAGATATAGTGCAGACGCTCGACGAGGAGACCGGTACGCTTGTTGATGTAGTGCGAGACGCGATAGAGTTTGCCGGGAACGGCCTTCGAGCTTACTCTCGAAGAAGAGGACGTACTGTTTTCGCGGATCAGTTTGTAATACATAGGTCAAATGGTTTTTTGCCCAGGATACAATCTCTGGAAACGTTGCCAAGTGGGCAGGTGGGTTATGCCGCCTGCCAGGCGGCGTAATACAAAGAATCTTTTTAACGCTTCTTTTTATAGACATAGTCTATACCGAAGAGAGCACCGGCGAAGGTGGCTGTTTCTCCGAAGGCTACAAGGAGAGAGGAGTGGATCTCGCCTTGTGGGTCTATAAAGATTCCGCAAAAGAGCAGAACGAGACCTCCGATGGAGAGTATAAATGCTGCGATGAGTTGTAATTCGATTTTCTTAGACCAGTGGTCACGATTAACTTCGTTTTTCATATGTCAAAAATTTCCAATATTATCGATATTTTCTTAGTCCAAAAAATCCCAAAATGATCCAAAAATTCCTTGGATTTTCAGAAATTCGATGCAAATATGCCCACATTTTTGGCGGTTTTGCAAATTTTTTTCCAAAAAGTTTTCCAACTCATCACCACGCGTAGCGTAGAAAGGCTTCTATATTGTTGTCCGAGACGGGTTGCCCGTGGATTTCTTCGAAGCGCTCCATGAGGGTAAGCAGATGCTTGATGGGGATGATTTGTCCGGCTCGATGGTTGAGCTGGTCGTGGATTTCTTGCGTGGTCATGATGATATACGATTTGACGATTTACGATTTACTATTTCTAAATTGAGTTTGGTCGTTATCTGACGAAGATGGACCGGGATTGCATCGGGATTGCATCGGCCCTGAACCGGCTTGTAGAAGGCGAAGATTTTTCCGTTTCGTGTTCTAAAGATGAAGTTTCCTAATCGTCCTCTCAATGCACGAAGATTGCCATCCTTTGATTTGAGTTGGAAGGCGGTCGGACTATACTTCGGCATGGGTATCTCCTTTCTTGAATTCGGCTTTGACTTCTGTCCAGATGAGTTTGCGTGGACGTTTGTCGCCATTAGCCATGCGGCGAGTTACTTCTTGTGCCATGAGTGCGAAGGATGAGCGTGCGGCTACTTCACCTTCGGTAGGTTTAGTGCAACGGGGTTTGTCTTCGCGGATGTAGATCTTTTGTTTGCCGTTGCGAACACAAGCAATGACGCGTTTGGTGATGACACCTTTGGAGGTGACGATAGTTGTTTTCGAGAGTGTGCCGGAGACATTGGCTATACCGGCGGGAAATAAACAATTTGCCATAATAAAAATAATGAATAATGATTAATGAATAATGAATATTTGTCGGATGCGATCCGACGACAATTGACAAAGTTTTATCCGTTTCGGACGTAGATGACTTTTTGTCCGGTGGGGTTCGCCATCTGCCAACCGTCACGGGGTTCGGTAGTGTGATAGCGGGCATAGTAGTCCGCATAAGAGAGGGTCTGTTGGCGTGGAGGACGAGCATTCTCATCCAAGGCACGGAGCGGATCGTAATGGACGAACTTGCCTTGCTCCAGTTTGGAGCGAATGGCGTTATAGATGCGTTGTTGCATTTCAGGCGGATAGGTTGCCCACTTTGCCGCACATTCGGTTTCCCGTTTGGCGCTCGAGCCGTGCTGGCGGAGCAGCACCCATAGTTGTTGAAAATCATTCATAATTTTTTTATTGGTGTTACAAAAAGGTGTTACATATGGTGCTACGTGTACGCGCAGTACGTAACACCCTTTTAACATTTTAAATTTTCTTTTTTGCTTCTTTTTTCTTTGCGAGACAACAATCTGCTACGCCTATCTTTCGAAAGGCGGTGCAAAGGTAGTGGTTTTTGGTGACATGAGTGACGCACAACTATGCGCCGGTGTGTTTTAGATTTTGTAAAATGCTGCTTTTTGTGCAATACATGGCTGACAAAAATCGCGATTTGGTGCAAAAATACGATATAAAAAATCACGATTTGGTGCAGGCGGGATTATTGTAGGCAGATTAGTGTGTCCCGGCAGAAAAACTGAGCAACGCCGACCTGAATGGCCGGCGTTGCTTGTGATCTTACTCCAACAGGTGATACGCGTTCCAGATTTTTCGTTTGCTTGTGTTAAAATGCAAGGCTACTTGCCATTGTGACAACCGAGGATACGCGAGGTGATACTCGCAAATCTCCATGTACGAAATCAAATGAACGGGCAAGCCCAGTTCGAAGAGAATACTCAGTTCTCCGCTCTCTTTTTTGCTAAGCAAATATTCATATTTTGTCATGTAAGTACACCGGAAGTGGGAATGCTCAATGGCGACGTGCCAGTGAGTGTGCCTCCGGCATACTTACGAAAAAAAATCCCCGCGGCACTCACGTGAGGCGGGGGCAAAAAATATAAAAACTATCATGAAAAATAACAGGTCTATGGCATAGCGTGTGCTTTCCTTCTCTTAAGAAGGATGTACGCCGCATATGCCATCACCATAAGGATAAGCGGGATAACGGCATCACCGACGGGACCGTAATTCGTATTTGCAGGATCGACATCCGCCGGAGTCTCAGGAGTGACTGAAGGAGGACCTACTTTTCTGGGACCATGAGAAGGAGCGGAAGCTCCTACGGCATAGACAGCAGGGGTATAGGTACTGCCGGAAGCCATGTGAGTGGTATTATTCACTGAATGCATAGCGGCAGCGGGTGCCGTGGCGCGGTTGGAAGCGAACGGAGTGTATTCTACGGCATAGAGCTGTATGCCGAGCGCACAAATCAGTATAATGATAAAGCGTTTCATTGTATTTCTATGCCTAAAACGTTATACATCTTGTTATCGCGTAGGATGACTACCTGACCGTTGATCAGCACCTTGTGGGGCTTAGATAACGGGTCATTAGTCATAGGAATAGCGGTAGTGACATCTTGCTTGCGCACCACTTTGAAAATAGGCGTGGTCTTGGCGTTGGCGCGCAGGTAACACTCGAACGGAAGAACCGTACGGGAGTCGCCGATTGTTTCTTCACGCAACCAAGCTCCGTTACCATAATCTGCCTCCAGCGTATAGCCATCCTCGACAGAACCGCTCACCATGGCATCGTTACCATATACATTGACAACGCTGTCTTTAGTGGGTCTGTCGCCTACGGTCATCGAGTTCGGGATGGCAGTATCTTTATGTCCGAAGAAAGCAATGTACTTACCTAAGAAATATGAGTCATGCCACATGATGACATAGGGGGTATAGCCAGACGGTTTATAATTATTGTAATAATCCGGGTCTCTCCAATCGCTGAAGTTTGCTATTTCAAAGTCCTCTGTTTTCGCCGGTGTACGGATGATATAATGTCCTTGGTACAAAGGATCTCCGACTTTAGGACGGTAATACGGCTGGATATCATAGTACACACCATCTTCGATTACTTTTATAGCATCGACCGTAAACGGCAGATAGAGCGAGTACCATTGGTCCAGCGTGTGCACTTTCATACGGTACTCGATCGGGCTGTCGATGGTACCACCGGCAAAAGTCTCTATACCACCGCCCACGGGAGCGTCACCGGTACGATAGATGACGAAGATTCCGGAATAGGCGTAAAGATGAGCGATCTCAAGATATTGGGCAACAATATCCGCGGTTGTTGCATTCTGCAAGGCTGTTACATTCGCTGCAGACAACTCATATACTCCGACGCCAGCATCCGTACACGATCCACCAAGTACCGGCACCTCGCCCGCACGAATGGCATACTGATGATAGTCTCCGGTGTTGATCTTAGAGATATCGAATCCCATGAAATCACCGCCGGATAGTCCGGAGAAGATGGATTTATTTATTTCCTCCACTTTCCAATTATCTTCTGCATTGAGCGGTCCCGTCCATATGGTTTTCCGATAGCGTATCTCTACATCGTCAAAGGTGAAGTTATTTCCTGCTACAAAGAAACCGTAATTACGGAGATTCGCTGCTGCAGCGGCACTCAATTGGAAGACATGCTTGCCCGTTGATGCGATGTCGCGATGCTCTATCTCCGTATAAGAGTAATCCAAGCCGTAGAGATAAATCGTCGAACTCGTCTGCACGCTCGTCACGTTAACCACAATAATGTCGCCTTCTTGAACCGTTAATAACTCCGGATGGGAGGCAACGGGATACTCTTTCAAGATAGATGTCCATTTGGCATAGTATTCCTTGTTGCCTGTGTCCGTGGTGGTGATGGTGGTAACCGGTTCGCCTTCAAACGAGCTATTGGCGTACCATCCATCGAAGTTATGATTCCACTTGGTTACATTCGTCGGCAGCGTGGCACCTACTCCGAACGTGTAACTACCCACGCTGTCTGCCCAGATACGTCCGCCGTTGGTATGCTCCTCGACGGTATAAATGCGAGTGTGGGTATAGGTGTGAATAGCAGTACATGAGAGATAGCTACTAACCAAACTGATATCCTTATGCTGCAAACTATCTACCAATGCATCTGTCAAAATATCTACGCCTACCCCCGGATCACTCATGTCATGAGAAATAATATTCGTACGCCAAGCAGCACGGATAGCATAGGTATGCCAACTATCTTTATTGTCGTTGATTTTGTTAACTGTAACCCCGAGGAAGTCACCGGCATGCAAACCTGCAAAGAGGTCGTTGTCAATTGCACCGCTCTCGGCCCAGCTTCCTGTTGCATCTACTACACCTTCCCAAATCGTCTTGCGATAGAGGATATCCACATCACTATAGGTAAAGTTCTGACCGGTTACCAGCAGACCGTTCGTACGAATTTCGGCAGCCGCGTCGGCACTCAGTTGGAAGGCATAGGTGCCGGTTTCTGAGATGCTGCGGTTCGCTATTGTGGTGCCGTTTGTGTATTGCAGATAAATTGCAGCACTGGTATGTACACCTGTTACGTTCACGGTAATGATATCGCCTTCTTGTGCTGCCAGGAACTCCGGATGTTCGGCAATAGGATAGTTTTGTACAATACTTGTCCATTTAGCATAATAGTCTTTGTTGCCCGAATCGGACGTAGTGATGGCTGTCACAGGATCACCTTCCAACTCCGCATTGTCGTACCATCCGGCGAAATCGTACCCCCATTTGGTCACATTGGTCGGGAGTGTAGCACCTACACCAAAGGTGTAACTGTCCACGCTTCCTTCCCATATCGATCCTTCATTAGGGTGCAGTTCTACAGTATAAGTATCCGGTGCATAGTCATACCAGGTATGACCACTTACATCACCACCAAAAATCTTACCATCTATATCGTCCGCAGTAACATTAGAGAGATCACAACGAGTGCTATTACCGCAATCTCCTCCATCGTATTGATATTCCTCAATGTGTGATCCGCCATTATACACCTGGAATTGGATTTGTTTTACAACATTGTATGTAGCCAAAACGGTAACCTTATATAACCAATTACCATTATATTTATAAATCGTCTTAGACATCGTGGGTTTGGGATCCGTCCATTCACTACCACTACTGCCGTATTTAAAATTGGCATATAAGGTATGCGTCGAAACGTCAAAAGCAGTTCCAAACCCATAATGCGTAGCATCTTCCGGAATGGCATAGAATGTAATATCCCTTCCGAATGTTAACCAAGATGAACCGTTATAGATTTTATTCAGATAGTCGGATAAATTGGTTGTCCAAGAATTTGTATCACTGGTACCGATAATATGAGTCCATGTTGCTACTTCATTGGTCACTTCCTTAAATTGCAAGCGTCCAAGTCCGCCATAGATATTATTGTAAATGCCCTTGTAAATCGCTGCGCCGTTGTATGTAAAACCGGTATTCGTCATCGGAACAAGGCTCCAACAATCTGCATCTCCTTTTCGGTTCACATTGACATATACCTCATCCGCAGAAGATAACTTATACACCGTTTCTTGAACAAGCGTTACAAACGATGCATTATCAGAAGCTATGGCATTAATAACACAACAGTTCTTTGAGCCGTTATCTCCGGCATTGATAAATGTGTTACGAGCCCATTCTTCTTTTCCTTCTCCACCTTCTGTACCCCATGGGTTTGTCGAAGCAGATGAAGTGCGTGTAAAAATGTATTTATTGTTAGTGTCTGGAATGTCGGCATAATAGATAGCAACTTCGCTCTCGTTATCAAGAGTTAACGTAAACTGCGTATCATCCACATCCTGATCGGTGTCATGATAGGAATGAACCCAAAATAGTGCACCGGCATCATCCCAAGAATTAGGAACCAAATAGATTCGTTTTGTTCCCGCAAACACTTGTCCGAATGCGAGGAATAAAAGAATTGTTGTAAAAAAGATTTTTCTCATGATATGTATATTTTGTCAAAATTTGCTGCAAAGATACTGCTATTTATTGATTTAGACTGACACTTTTTTAGCAATGTATTGCACCTTGCGCTAAAATGTACAAAAATCCCCGCGGCACGCACGTGTGGCGGGGACAAAACAACTAATCTTTTTTGTATATACTACATCGTTGCTGTCAAAAAAGTGGCATTTCCAAATATATATAGCACATTCTCGGATGCAGGAACGAGGAGTGTCTCTCCTTGCTTGACGCGGATGCCGTTGATGTTGGCTTCTCCCCAGAGGCATACAACGACTACGAACGAATCCGTATGAAGGTCCACTTCTGCAGCTACCTGTACAACAACGCGGTTAACGGTGAAGTAGGGGCAGTGGATGAGTTCAGAGTTGGGTTTGGTGGAGTCGTACGAAGTACGATATTCCGGCCAGACTTGATAGTCAATGGCTTCTTTGGCTTGCTCGATATGGAGTTCACGGGGTTTGCCTTGCGCATCGACGCGCCCGAAGTCATAGACACGGTAGGTGATGTCGGAAGACTCTTGGATCTCTACGAGGAAGTTACCGGCTCCAATGGCATGGAGACGTCCGGCAGGCAGGAAGTATAGGTCGCCTTGATGCGCCTCGTGGGTCGCGATGACATCCAGGAAGGGGTTATGGGTTACGGGTGAGGGGTTACCGGTGACTGGTTGTTCAGTAGCCAGCCTCTCGTATTCCTCGGGCGTTATGGGACGTTTTAGTCCGGAGTAAATCTTAGAGCCTACATCAGCTTTGAGGACATACCACATCTCGGTTTTTCCCATGCAACCGTGGCGTTTCTGCGCCAGTTTGTCATCTGGATGCACTTGCACGGAGAGGTCTTGGCGGGAGTCAATGAACTTGACGAGAAGCGGGAACTTGTTTCCGAACTTCTTATAGACGCGATCACCGACGAGGAGACCTTTGTATTTGTCGATGAGTTGGGTAAGGTTGAGACCGAGATCGACGTCGCCGATGATACCGCGTTCGACAGCTACGGACTCATGACCGGGTACGGCACTGATCTCCCAAGACTCACCGATATTGGGTTGGGCTGTGAAGATGCCCTTGAACGGGGCTATTTGGTATCCGCCCCAGATCATGGTGCGGAGGTAGGGTTGGAACTTATATGGTTTCACAATTTAATGAATAATGATTAATGAATAATGAATATCTTTTTAAAGGCGTTCGATGAGCTCAAAGCACATGCGGGAATTATGGTAAGGACATTTCCAAAAACCGGCTTTGTCGTTGTCGCGGTCAGGTGTGCCATCGGGAAGGACGGACCAGAACCACTCGCCATTCTCGCGGTCAAGGAGATGCGTTTGGATGAAGTCGTATGCGGCCTCTGCCAATTCCCAATTTACCATTTGGTCATTGGGCCCTTTAGCCAATTGCCATTGGTCGATATAGCCGACTACGGCTTCGGCATAGCACCACCATTGTGACTCACTAAGGATTTCTTCTTCTGCGGCTTGTGCGAGGGAACGGCAGACAGGAAGGGTCTGTTGCAAGAGCTCTTGGTCGCCGAGCACAAGGAGTGCTTCGCGCAGGAGCCAAGCGGCTTCGATGTCGTGACCGGGACTATAAAGGTGATGGGTTACGGGTGAGGGGTTACCGGTTAGCGGTTTCCATTCATCGTCAAAGAACAGGTCTAAATGTCCGTTAGCGGGGTTATACAGACGGTTAACGAAGATGTCAATGAGCACACGCAGTTGGCGCGCTACACGCTCGTCTTTCCATACGCGATAGAGGTTGGTGTATGCTTCGAGCACATGGAGATGGGTGTTCATCGTACGGGAGCCGTTCTCATCGTGTTCGGAGAGTCGCATGTCGGCGATAGGCTGCCAGTCACGTGTGAGGGCTTCGATGTAACCTATGTTCACGGCATCAAAGGCATGCGCTTCAATGTCTTCGAAGAGCCGGATCGCCGCATTGAGTGCCTCTTGATCTTTGGTTGCGCGGTAGTACTCCACCAGACCGTAGATCGCAAAGGCGATAGCGTAGGTCTGTTTCTTGGTATCAAGGGGTGAACCGTCGGCATTGAGCGACCAATAAACACCTCCGTATTCGGGATCGATGAAGCGGTTGATGAAGTAATCCTCGGCGCGTGCAGCCATGATGCGATAGGGCATGCGGTGGAGGATCCGTGTAGCTCCAGCGAAGGTCCAAAGGATGCGGGCATTGAGGACCGCTCCTTTCTCCGCTTCGGGATGGAGGATGTCATGTCCGTCGATGCGGCCGTAGAAACCGCCGTGTCGGGTATCCACCATGCGTTTCGACCAGAAACGCAAAATATTTTCTTCCAGCACCTGCTGCGCAGATGCTTTTAATTCAGCAGGACTCATTGCGCGCGATTCTTAGCTACAAGTCGTTTGATCGTCTCGACGGAGGCAGAGGTGGTGAGTCCGTCTTCAGGGGTATGGAGACAGTAGTCGAGCAATTGGTCGATGGTGGTGGTAGCGACATGCAGACGGGTGTCTGCCGAAGCATAGTAGATGAATACTTTGCCGTCCTCATCGGCAATCCAACCGTTGGCGAAGGCTACGTTCATCACGTCACCGACGTACTCGTATCCTTCGGGAACGAGGAACCATCCACCGGGTTTGGCGATGATGCGGGTCGGGTCATCGAGTGCGGTCATGTACATATAGAGCACATAACGCAGACCGTCAGCCGTGTTGCGTACACCGTGGGCGAGATGGAGCCAGCCCTGGTCAGTCTTAATAGGAGCCGGTCCTTCGCCGTTTTTGACCTCGTAAATCGTATGGTAGTTACGCGCAAAGATAATGCGTTCGTTGCGCACTTCGGCATGGCAGATGTCCTCCGTGAGCGTCCAACCGATGCCCCCACCCTTGCCGGTCTCGATGAAACCGTCCTGCGGACGCGTATAAAGGGCATAACATTTTCCCATTTTCGCATTTTCGCATTTTACGAACTCGGGATGAAGGACGACGTTACGTTGCTGACAGAGCGATTTGAGATCATCCAGACGCTCCCAGTGCACCAGATCCTTGGTGCGAGCGATACCGGCTGCAGCCGTAGCGGCAGAGGTGTCGAAGGGTTTGGTATCGTCATGACGCTCGACGCAGAAGATGCCGTAAATCCAGCCGTCTTCGTGGGCAGTAAGACGCATGTCATAGACATTGGTAGCCGGTGCATTGTTACCGTCCGGCATGGTGATGGGTTCGTCCCAGAACCGCCATCCGTCGATACCGTTGTCGGACTGCGCTACGGCGAAGAAAGACTTGCGGTCCGCTCCCTCCACACGGGCTACGACGGTGTATTTGCCGTTGAACTTGATAGCACCGGCATTGAGCACGGCGTTCATCATGATGCGCTGCATGAGATAGGGGTTGTCCTGCTCATTGAAGTCATAGCGCCACTCGAGCGGCGTGTGTTCGGCGGTGAGAATCGGATATTGGTATTTGGTATAAATACCATTGGAGATTGGACATTGGATATTGGATTTATTCAACAATGCCTCATGCGCCTGGCGAAGCGCAGCTATTTTATCGTTGTATGTCATGCAAAAATAATGTATTTGGGCTGTTATAAAAATTGCGGAAGTGTTCAGCACTCTCCGTATTGGGTACGGGTCCGAAATGCTCCTTCTCGGCATTACGCCAAACCAGGGCATAGTAGAGCGGATAGTCCGCCAGAATGGGCAGCAGTACCCTATCCCACCACGTCGGATCCGGCACGTTAATGTATCCACATTCGGTGAGCGCCACGGGTTTGTTATGCTTCTTGCCAAAGGCACAGAGCATGTCGAGGTCCGCACGCGTCTGACGCACGAAGTCTTCTTCAGTTCCCCACTGGTATGCGTCGAGACCAATAAGGTCAATACGTTCATCTCCCGGATACCACCGGAGGAATTTCTCATCGGTCATGGCTCCATCCAGATTCGGCGAGTACGACCATGAGAGCGCTTTTAAGTCGCTCATATAATCCTGTGTGAGGGTATAGAGAGCGCGGTACTCATCTGGGGTGCAGTGGGTGTCGCCCCACCAGAACCAAGCTCCGTTATTCTCATGCCAGGGACGGAAGATGACGGGAATGGGTTGACCGTTATCGTCGATAAGGGAAGAAAGGAACGTACGTACGCGTTCGAGCCAGATCATGAAGCGGTCATGGGTGGGTCCTTCGGCGAGGATAGCCGTAACGACTCCGTCGGTAGCGTCCCAAGCCGAACCTTCGGGCCAAGTATTGGGATGATCGATGGTCGTGACGGGGTTACGGGGGTGCCAAGAGATCGTGATGACCCCGCCACGGCGGTGGTGGTTACGGATTTCTTCACGGATGCAGTCAAAGGGTACGGAGTCGAGGTTTTTGGTGTCCCCCATCTCGATACCGCCGAGGTCAAACCCCATGACGGCAGGATAATCACCGCAGGACTCAAGTACATCACTTCGTCCGGGTTCGTATTCCCAGCCGATACCATAGAAAGGGTCATCCTGATGACCAAACATGACGCCTTGCTGCTGCTTGGTACAAGCCGTTAGAAGTACGAAGGACAGAAGTACGATGTACGAATTATGTACGAAGGTATTTATAGGTACAAAGGATTTTCTCATTTTAACTCAAATATACGTGAGGGATAATCGATTGCATACTCTGTAGAGAGAGGGATGTCGAGACCGACGGACATGAGATAGGCACCGGTGAAGGACTGCCCATTGAGGGAGCAGGGTTGTTCGCCATGACGGACGTTGCGTTCGCGAAGCGTGTAGGTGCGGTCGGGATCGAGTCCGGCAAGACGGATACGACGGGAAGCCTGCTTCATGAAGGACGTTAAACCATAGGCAAAAAGGACTGCATGATCTTTAGTATCATTGACATACATAAGCGAGGCCACTTGTTGCTGTTCTACGACCGGTACGGGTTCGTAAGGAGAAACGAGGCGATAGAGGTTGCCTAGTTGGATGAGTTCACGCAGTTCCTTGTAGTCATGGAACGCCGTGGTGCATTGAGCCCGTTCGGTATCGGTCATGTGCGCCGGTTGGAGTTCCATACCGAGGCGACCGGACATAGCGACATCGCAACGGAACTTGATAGGGGTCGTGCGACCGGTCATGAGGTAAGGCGAACCGCCGATATGTTGCGCCATGGCGTTAGATGGGAAGAAATAGGACGTTCCCCATTGGATATAGACGCGTTGCAGGGCATCGTTGTTATCGGACACCCAGAACTCATCGAAGTAGGGCATGAGTCCGTAGTTGGCTCGTCCACCACCCGATGCGCAGTTCTGGATGACCACGTTCGGGTACTTGGCGCGGATGCGTTCAAGGGTCTTGATTAGGCCCAGATGGTAGTCGATGTAGAGGTTCGACTGTTTGTCACGCGGCAAGTATGTAGAGCCATAGTTTTGGATAGACGCATTCGCATCCCATTTGATATAGGCAATATCCGGGTGCTTGGAGAGCAGGTCATCGACGAGGTTGAAGACGAAGTCCTGCACCTTGGGGTTGGTCATGTCGAGCACGAGTTGGGTGCCTCCTCTACCGAGTTTGAGTTCCCGCCCCCGTTCCTGCAACGCCCATTCGGGATGTTTCTCAAAGAGTTCCGAACGGGTATTGACCGCTTCGGGTTCGATCCATATACCGAATTGGATATGGCGGTCACGAGCCGCAGCAGTGAGTGCTTCGAGACCGTTGGGTAGTTTACGTGTATCCACAATCCAGTCACCGAGGGCGGCATCATCGGAGTTACGCTGGTACTTTCCGCCGAACCAACCGTCATCCATCACGAACAGCTCACCGCCGAAGGCAGCGATATCGTTCATCATGGCAATGATCCGTTCTTCCGTGATGTCAAAATAGATTCCTTCCCAGGAATTGAGCAGGATAGAGCGTGTCGCGTTGCCATTATGCAGCATGCCGCAGGTGCGTGCCCAACGATGGAATGCACGCGATACACCGCCCATTCCCTCGTTCGAATAGGTATAGGCCAGATGGGGTGTAGTGAAGACCTCTTTGGGTGAGAGGATATATTCCGATGCCATGGGGTCGATGCCGGCATAGAAATGGAATCCTTTCTCGTCGGTGGCTGCTACACGGAGTTCGAAGTTACCGGACCAACAGAGGGCAGCACCGAGTACGCGACCGCTGTTCTCTTGCGGTACACCGTCGAGCGAGATCATCACTTCGGGTGCATCGAGGTGGGCGTTACGTGCGCCATCGGAGTTACGAATGGTTTTGATACCGCGAGTAAGGCGTTCGACGGTCGGTACGGCTTCGCCTGCCCAGTTTCCATGCAGGTGAACGAGGTAGAGGTCGCCGTTCTCGAGCGGCAGATAACCGCTGTCGAAGCGTTGCAGGCGAACGGGTTTCTTCTCGGTGTGCGAGACTTCGTACCAGGTCTCGGTGATAGGTACGCTCTTCCACTGACGCACATGCAGGGTAACAAAGAAGGGTTGCACCGCATCTTTGGTTGCGATAACCGTTTCTTTGTATTGGGCATTGTCCATATAAGTGGTATCCTGCGCCCTAAGTTGCAGACTCTGGTCGCCATCCGCATGCTGCACGATGAGGGCAGGCAGATGAATATGATCGATGTCACCAAAGGTAGGTAACATCTCTATTGCCCGCACCGGTGTGCCCACCATGAGGCAGGCACACAGTGCCAAGAAGAATAAGCCTGTTCGTTTCATAGGATTTATGAATTGGGGTCTTCAATATGTTGGCCGGGAGCTAAAGCCGGACCTGTACCGGAACCGGTGCCAAAACCAACGGTTTGTGAACTGCACAAAGTATTAACCACTTTAATCGGAGTGATTTCCGTTTGAGGTTTGCTATACATCTTTCCCATAATTATAATTGTTGTCCAAGCACATTAAACTCTTTATTATCACGGATGATGATAACCTGTCCGTTGCGGAGGACTTTTGTACTTTGTACATTGTCGCTTTGTACATTCTCCACGTCGGTGGTAGCATCTTGATGGAAGACGATACGCATCTTAGGAGCAGATGCAGGAGCACTGCTTTCGTTATAGCCGCAACTGAGGTATGCTCGATAAGCGGGTACGGAACAAGTGTTATCTTTCACTTGATAGAAAGCAACGCCATCTGTACCGTTACTTAAAATATAGTTATAGTTACCTCCCGTTGTTTGCTCCAGCGGATCGATAGCGGCGTAAGTTCCGATGAGAGCACCGTTCGCATAGGTGCCGGTCTTAGCGGAGATGTCGTCAGAAGCACCATCTTCGCTAACGAACTCATATTCACCTTCGGCAGCTACGATGAGTACCGGTTTATCAGCTGTGAGGGCATTGATTTCGGTCGCCATGATGACATCCGTACCGTCATTGGTGAGGGTGTAGGCTTGTACACCTGCAGGCAGAGCCGGAACATTGAACGGCAGTACATAAGTTGCCATGCCTGCTGCAGAAACATTGAGGTAAGCGGCAACGTTATTGACCGGTACACCTTCTTTGACGTAGATATCGGTCATGGTGAAGTTCTTCCCGCGCACCAGCAGATTCTTGCCGCGCAGCTGTTTCTCCATCTTGTACGTAACAGGGAACTCTACCACCATCGGTGCCTCGTCTCCTTCTTGGAATACATGGTTGATTCCCGGGGAGAATTCTGTCCATGAACCATTGTTGTACCACAATGCTACTTGAGACTCTCCATCAATGGTCAGTGCCGAAAGACGCACGCAGATGATATTGCCGACTTTGAGGTCAGCTAATTTGGAAGCATTGATTTCCTGATATCCACTCCAGCTTCCTGCATCGGTAGTACCCGTCCAAAGGGTTTCGTGTTGGATAACACTCACTTTGGTAAAGGTGATAAATTTTCCATTAAGATATAAACCGCCCTGAGAAGCGATATTACTTAAATCACTGCTCTCAGCGATATAAAAACGCATCACGCCATCTTCATTAGCACCTCCAAGGTTAATTTGAGCAGGAGCAAAGGCAGGATACGCATTATTGTAGTTGGTCTTTACATCAAATTGGTGATAGGACTCGGCATTGGTAGTATAATACACCTCCAAGATATCGCCCACATGCAAATCAGCAAATTTCTCTGCCCCCATCAGCAAACGATTATCCCAATCGAACTCATCAAACGTCTTGGTTCCGCTCCAGATCGTCACATTCTTCCGGTTACCTACGGCTCCGCGGAAAAACAAATCGGTTATTGTGATGTCAATATCACTTTCGCTACTCCAGTTCAGGACCTGAATACCTTTGACGGTATCTTGCGCAGGGTTCAAGTCAATAGTCGCCGTATTGGTGCCGGTCGGCAACTCTACTTGCATCGAAGATTCATCCGGGTAGATTACTTTGAACAGTACTGTTTGCGAATGGTCATCCAGAGCAATCACTATCTGGTCATAAACAGAGATTCCTTCCAACCATTCCCACGACTGTGCGCCATTCCATGCCGCAGCATTCGTAATTGTTCCTCCGGAAACGGTAGCGGTACCATTGGGACCAAATTGAGACATATTCGGACGGCGGGTGACTACCGTGGCTTGCATTGCCAGCGACACAAGCACCGCACCTATAATGCTAAATATTTTTTTCATCGTATTATTGTATTTGTTGTCCTAACGTATTGTAGATTGCGTCCTCGCGGATGATCAACACTTGACCGTTACGGAGAACTTTATGGGTTACGGGTGAAAGGTTACCGGTTACAATATCGATGCCCGTAGTGCTCTTCGGTTTGCCGATAACGACAGCGGTAGCGTGGTAGCCTTGACCGCGGATGACGAGACCGTGGTCAGCGATGTCTTGTGCGATTTCATTGGATGCCACTTTGTAGGCATAGAAACCATCATGCTGCGAGATAACGAGGTCCGTCCATGACCACGATTCGCCAGCTTTGTAAGTAAGGGCGAACTGGGCACCTTCGACAGCTTGAGCATAGTAGATCTTGATGCTGTCATCCTTGGCGAGTCCGGCGAGCATATCCTGCTGTACATTGTATGTATCCATCTCCGAACCGGCATATACTTCCTGATTCCAAGAGATAGCCACATCACCCGTCCAAACGGTTTGGTCTTCATACTCTTCACCGGGTTGCGGTTGGGGTTCGGGTGTTTCGCCTTGGTTATCATCGACTACGATAGCGGTGATGTTATAGCCTTGTCCGCGGAAGATGAGTCCACGGTCAGCAATCTCGGTAGCTATCTGGTCGGACTCTACGGTGTAGGACATGATGCCTTCTGCTACGGTAGTTGAAAGGTCGGTCCATTCCCAGCCTTCACCGGCTTTGTAGGTCATGACATACTGGGGCTCATCGATCATAGCGACTACGGTCACTTTGATAGTATGCCCTTGAGCGAGACCGGAGAAGGTGTTAGCCGGTGTCTCGAACTGAGAACCTGCATATACTTCCTGATTCCACGAGATAGGTTCGTTACCTGTCCAAACGGTGCGTTCTGCTGCGAAAAGGGCTACTGTAGCCAAACATGCAGCGACTAATGTGAAAATTTTTTTCATAATGGTGTGTATTTTAGTTGATTAATTGGTTAACGATTTTATTGCCATCCGGGGTTGTTGCCGTTGATGGCGGAGTTGGTGTTGATCTCCTGCTGCGGGAGCGGGAAGAGGAGGTTGCGTTCCGTGCGTTTCTTGTTGACACCGGAGTCATCGGAACCACCGAGTGCGTTCATAGCATCGAGGTAGATACCCCATCGGATGAGGTCCCAACGGCGGTCTGCTTCGCAGGCGAACTCTTTGGCACGCTCTTCAAGAATGGCAGAACGGCGCAGTTCTTTTGAGGACAGTGCTTTGCTGCCACCCATGGAAGCGCGGTCGGCATTGGAGCGTTCACGCACTTTGTTGAGTTGGATGAGTGCATCTCCGGGTTTGTCCAATTCGTTGAGTGCCTCCGCATAGACGAGGATCACATCCGCCAGACGGAGGAACGGCCAGTTTGCATCGGCTTGGTCAATAGAGGGGTCTGTGACATCCTCGTATTTAGTAGTGAAAGCCAGGCACTGCGCATCGGTGGAATAGTAGTAGTTGACACCGTCATTGAACGGAGCCACGGGTGCTTTGACCCAATCGCCATTAAGATTACGTCCGGTAGCCATGATCGTATATTCGTCATCGTAGGGATAATAGAAACCGCTGTTAGACTCCTCTTGAGTGTAGTTACGCCAGCGATGACGCACGCCTTTGGTGATGCGGTAGTCATTGTGGTCGAAGAGGTCGTACCAATGACGTGTGCAGCCGGTCCACCCACCGGACTGAATGAAATCGGAGTTAGGACCGGTCAGATAGCCTTCGTATTGGGTATGAACGGAGATCTTATAGGTAGCATCTCCGCTGACGGTATTGACGGAGAAAAGGAACTCCGAAGCATTGGCGTTGGCTTTGGTCCATAATTGGTCATACGGGAGCAGTTCATAGTGGCCATACGTACCATCCAATACAGCTTCCGCCCAATCCGCTGCTTGCTGGTAGAGTTGCATAGGATCGAGTTCGTCATATCCGGGAACGGAGCGTTTATAGAACGAGCATGACTGCAGCGGTGCGTACCGTTTGTTTCCGTTATCTAGGGTGTAGGGTGCTCCGGTGCGGACGATGAGTTCCGTACCGGCAGGCATAGCGTATGCTGCTTCGGTAGCATAGACTTTGGCCAGCAGTCCGGCAGCCGAACCGGCAGAGACATGTCCGGGGCGGTAGGCCGCGTCGGTGTTCTTATAGAGCAGCCGCGTCGCTTCTTCCAATTGGGCGATGATGTAGTCATAGACCTTTGTCACCTCCTGACGCGGTTGGTTGCGGTCAAACGTCTCTGTCTCGGGTTGTATGGGTACTTCGCCGTATGCGCGTACCAATAGGAAATACGCGAAGGCTTTCTGGAAGTGCAGTTCGCCGATGGCGTTGTTCTTAGTGGCCTTGGAGATATTGTTCATAGCCTTGATATGCCGTTCGGCATTGTTCGCCCGTCCGATGAGTCCGTAGCACCCTTTCCAGAGCGCATCGGTCAGGTCGGGTTCGCCTTGGAAATTACCCGCACCGAAGGTGCCGAAGAGCCAGTCCGGACCGGAAATATAGTCCGCATCGAACTCGAGCATACGCGGGAAATAGCCCCAGCAGAACATATCATATATCCACTTGGAATAGACACCGGTTACCCACTGGTCACATGCATCTTCACTGTCACCAATGACGGTGTCCGTGACGAGGCCGGAAGGGTCTTCTTGTATCCAAGAACAGGAGGAGAGAAGTACGAAGGACAAAAGTACGATGTACGATTTATGTACGAAGGTATTCAAGTATTCATTTATCGTTTTCATAGTAGTAAGCATTTAGAAGGTGAAGTTGAGGGTGAGGGCATAAGAGCGGGCGGAAGGATAGGAATAGCTATCCACACCCGGGCAGGAAGCATTGGTACCACCTGCGTTCACATCCGGTTCGAACCACGAGTACTGAGTGAATGTCCAGACGTTGTTAACGGTGAAGTCCACATGGATCTTCTCTATCCATTTGGCCGGTTTGTACCAGTCGTATGCGAGAGTGATATATTTGATTTTGAGGAACGAACCGTCTTCGACATAGCGGTCGGAGATGAGCCATGTGCGGTTGTATCCGGCCGTTGCTTTGGGCCACAGAGCTCCGTTTGGGTTTTCAGCTGTCCAGCGGTGGTCGTATGCCTCTTGGGTGATATTACCAATGTTGGACATGGTGATGTCGGTGAGGTTGTAGTTGAAGATGTCGTTGCCGTATGAACCTTGCAGCATGAACGAGAGGGAGAGCCCTTTCCAACTCAGGCGCGAAGTGAGTGAACCGGTGAAGTCAGGGTTGGTGTTTCCGACGATGGTTCGGTCGTTTTCGGTGATAGCGCCATCCCCGTTGAGGTCCGCGTAGATGATCTCACCGGTAGAGGGGTCGATGCCGTCTTCTTTATAGCCATAGAGCGTACCAATAGGGCACCCGTTGCGCTGCAGGAAGACCTGATCGGCTTTGGACCAGAGCGCGGTAGCATACTGATCGCCTTTGAGACCGCCGATGCGGTTACGGTTGAGAGAGAGGTTGGCATCTACATGCCATTTCCAGTCCTTGGTATCGATGACTTCCGCACCCAAGGTGAACTCAAATCCCTGGTTGGTGACATAGCCGCTATTGACCATCATCTGGCTGAAACCGGATGAAGATGGAATGGTGACGTTCTGCAACAAATCACGTGTGCGCTTGTAGTAATAGTCGAAGGTGAGGTTAATACGGTTGTTGAGGAATCCGATATCCAGACCGGCATCGGCTTGGTCCGTCGTCTCCCATTTGAGGTCGGGGTTAGCCGGTCCGCGCCAGTCGATCATCGCTTCGCCGGACTCCAGGGTGCCGGAGTAAGGATAGTTCGCCGCTTCGAGAACGGTGAGGGTGCGGTACGCACCTATAGCCTGGTTACCGGTCTGACCATAGGATACACGCCATTTCCAATTAGAGAGAACCTGCTGCTCCTGCATCCAGGGTTCGTCGATCATACGCCATGCGAACGCGCCGGAGAAGAACGGAGCCCATTTATGTTTTGGTGCGAAGGAGGACGAACCATCGACACGGGCTGAGGCGGTGAACAGATACCGGCCTTTGAGCGTGTAGTTGACACGTGCCAGATAAGACTCGAGGGACTGCACCGTATGGCTGCTGCGTAGCACAGCTTTGTCGAGAGCCAGAGACATGTCGGCATCCTTGGTGAGATCATTGGGAAAATTGGTAGCAGTCATGCTTTCGCTGCTACCTTCTCCCCGTTCAAACGTCACACCGAGTACGGCATTGATGCTGTGGTTCTCGTTGAAGGTATGATCGAAAGTGAGTAAGGTCTCTGACGTAATGGATTTCCATATATTGGAAGCCTTGCCGGCTTTGCCGTTCGTAGGCGATTTACCTTCCTGCGTATGACGGTCATAGTACGTACCGCGGTGTCCGTCGTTATAGCCGAGACCGAGGTTCTGGCGGAGTTTGAGCCAAGGCTGTATCGTGAACTCTACGAAGGAGGACGAGAACCAGGATATCTGTTTGAGTTCATCTTTGGCACCGTTGATGTAATTGACCGGATTGGCGGCGAGCCAGTTCAGTTCATCCAGTTGCTCGGTTTGCTGATGCGGTCCGTAGGTAGGCGGGAAGATGAGCGACGAGCGGATGATACCGGTGTTCTCGGAGTTGGTGCGTTGGAAATTGGTTCTCGCGTGCGAGAAATGCTGCGAGGTACCTATCTCAAGCCATTTGGTGATGTGCCAAGCGGTGTTGATCGAGAGCGAGTAGCGTTGGAAACCGGTATTCTTGATGATACCTGTCTGGTCGGTGTAGTTGCCGGAGAAGGCATAATAGCCTTTGTCGGTTCCTCCGCTGACGGATGCGTTATACTCCTGCGACCAACCCGTTTGGTATATCTGCTGCTGCCAATCGGTTCCTGCCACCTCGTCCACGTTGCCGTATTGGTCGGTACGCAGGCCGGGGTTAAGGAAGTCTTCGGGCGAGGGGTTGTACTTGCCCTGTGTATAGACATAACCGGAACCGATGTAAGGGTAGTCCCATTCACCGCGGTAGGGGTCGCGCTGTGTGCCGCCTTCGTAGGTGCGGCTGTTAGCAGCGGCTTCGTTCTGGTAAAGGGCGTAGTGGTAGGCATCGAGCATCTGCACCTTGCGTGCTATCTGCTGTACACCGCCACGGATGGTCAGTTCCACTTTGGGTTTACCTTCCTGACCTTTGCGAGTGGTGATGATGACCACGCCGTTGGCACCACGCGAACCGTAGATAGCGGTAGCGGATGCATCTTTGAGCACTTCGATCTTCTCGATGTCATTGGGGTTGAGCATTGAAAGAGGGTTCTGCGATTGGTTCTGTCCCTCGTTAGCTCCGGAAGCGGGGACTCCGTTCGGATCGGTTCCGAAAGGTATTCCGTCCACGATGTAGAGCGGTTGGGAAGAGGTGGTGAAGGAGTTGGCACCACGCACGGTGATGCTGACTCCGCTACCCGGAGCACCGTCAGACTCTTTGACATCCACACCGGCTATCTTACCGCTCAGGCTATGTGCGGCATCCGTGCCACCACCGGCCAACAGGTCTTCGGACTTGATCTGACTAACCGAACCGGACAAGTCACGTTTCTTCATTGTGCCGTAGCCGACTACGACTACTTCTTCCATCAGTTGGGTGTCCTCCATGAGGGTGACCTCTATCCGTTCCTTTCCGCGGATGTTGATCACTTGGGTTTTGAAGCCCACCATAGAGATCTGAAGGATGAATTTCCCGTCGGGCACTTCGAGTGTAAAGTTACCGTCAAAGTCGGTAATGGTGCCGACCGTAGTGCCGACAACCAGCACTGAAGCACCGATAGCCGATTCATTGGAAGTACCATCCATCACGCGACCGGTGACAGTTGTCTGTGCAAAGGTACAAAGGGACAATGTACAAAGTACAAAGGTCAATAATTTTCTCATAGCCTTATTGTGCAGATAGTATTTCAATTTTGGTTAATGTAAAGCCCACACCTGTCACGATCAGTCCGCGTGTTTTGACCTTGTCTAGCGCGACAGAGTCAAACAGATAGACCACGTCTGTGCCATCTAACGGATAGTAGATGGGTTCCGGCGCACCGGTTATCTCTTGCCACCGGGCGTCCCGGATGGAGAGTTGTGCTTTTGTTCCGGCCGCTACAGCTGCATCGTCCAAACGATAGGAGATAATGAGCACATCGTTGAGTGTACACTCTTGGAAAGGAGCGGCATTGATAGAGAGGTTTCCGCTCCAATCGGGGGCGAAGTATTTCTCTCCATGGAACAGTTCTCCGGGTTGGAGGATATATTCGCGTGGAGCCCGTTGTGCGTTTGTGAGATCTTCGCTCACTTCCCCGATTTGTTTGACGATACCGATGCTGTCCAAGCGGTAACCTTTGCCACCGATGCGCATAGCGACCTGCGTGCCGTAGCCTGCCAGTTGCAGTTTGAGTAAGGGTGCACGTGACCACACCGACCAGGTGTAGTTATCTCCTCCGACCGGAACTCCGTCCACAGAGGGGTCGAGGGCATTCCATGTAAAGTCCATGAGTTTGCAGGCAGCCCCGGGTTCAACGTGGCTTATGTGCAAGCGCAGGCCGTCTCCTATGTTGAGTTGTTCAAAGCACTGTCCGGCTATCTCCGCGCTGCTGCTCCAATCGTTTTTCATCTTCACCGGTGTTCCTTTCCATACGACCGTCTCTGCAAAATCCGCTGCATCAGTCAACGTCACACGGAGGATGCGGTAGTCATGTCCGCCGATGGCGATACCGTGCGTGCGCGCAATCTTTAATATATCTTCGGTCAGCGTCATGCGGAATGGTCCTGCGATACCGAAATAACCGTATTCGGGCGCCACGCCCTGCCAGTTGGATGGGTTTTGGAACGCGCCCTGTGCGATACCTTTGGCTTTGTCGTTATAGACGGTGAGTATATCACCCGCTTTCGCCTCTGCAAAATGACGCGGCTCCAGAACGATGTTATCGCGCCACGCTTTTCCGATCGTCTTCGGTCCTAAAAGAATGGTATGCTCAACAGCTTGCGTAGGAGCGAGGAACAAGGAACAGAGAATAGGGACTAATATGTATTTTAGTTGATTCATTGAGCCAGTAGTTTTTTCATTTCCTCACGGTCGATGACCGTACCGCTGTTGAACGCATCGCGCCACCATGCTTCTCCGGCAAACTGGTGTTCGTCGGATGTGCCGTTGTTGTAGTTATAGTCGTACCAGGTCATGAACCAACTCCAGCGACTGCCTTCGTTCCAAATCTTCGACCAGAGCGACATATCCACCTCATCTCCGTTGCCGCACTCGGCAAGGCAGATCAGTTTATTGGGGTAATGCGATTTGAGTTCGTTATATTCTTTCGCCAAAGGATATTGCAGTGCGTAGTAACTGTCGCGTCCCACGACATCCACCACATCGTCTCCGGGATACCAATCCCAGTCGCCTATCTGCGAGTTCCACACCCAGATGAGGTTATTCAGTTTATGATAATTGACCATGCGGTCGTACATGAAGCGCCATAGTGTTATGTACGCTTCGGGTCCTTTGGCTCCCCACCAGAACCAAGCACCGCCACCGGCGAACTCCGTCGTGTTACCGGACGCTTCGTGCAGCGGTCGCCAGATAACCGGAATACCGCGTTTCTGCATTTTCTTCAGGTAGCCTGCTACTTGGTCGATGTCTTTGACCATGCGTTTGTACTCTTCGGAAGACGGGTCGTTTACTTTAGAGGGATCAAAACTCGTTTGTCCGGGTTCGGAGCCCGGCGAACAGGTGTAGTTTGTGCCGTTATTAGCCGGGACTTGCCAATGCCACATACAACCCACCACTCCACCGGCGTTAAACCAATCCGTAACCGGAGTGAGGTCGCTATAATCGAGCCATCCTTGCTTGTTCACATCTTTGGAAGCATGGATGTTGATGAAGTCGAACACATTGAGCGCAGGATACTTACCCGTCCACTGGTAGACGTTCTCCGTCTCGCGCGTGTTCCAATCCACATTCGCCACCACGCCGCTCATAGCGCGTTTCCCGTACTCGGAGCACAAAACGCCCCAAAGCCGCTGCGTCTCGGCAGTAGCATTGGAGTTACATAAGGTATATGATACAGTAGATTGGGGTCGTTCTTCAGGCACATTCTGCGCCTTACAACTCACACATGTGAGCAGAAGTGAAAGTAGTATAATTTTGTTTCTCATAGCAGTGTTTTGCAAAAGACGCTGCAAAATTACTGCTATTTTTCGATATATACTGACACTTTTTTAGCAGATACTACACTATTACCTTTGTCTTGGCATATTTTTCCCGAAATTCGGTAGGCGAGCAGCCCTTTCGCTTCTTGAAAAGACGGTTGAAATTAGTGAGCGTATTGAAACCGCAGGAGAAACCGATTTGCGAAACGGGTTCGTTGGTATCAATGAGTTTGCGAGCTGCGTGTCCAAGGCGTATATCTACGATATATTCGGCAAGCGTTTTGCCGGTGCGCAGTTTGAAGAAACGTGAGAAAGCGGTAGGTGACATACCTACCATATCACTCATCTGTTCCAAGCGAATCTCTTCTATATAATGGGCTGTAATATAGTCTTTTACTTTGGAAACTCGTCGGCTTTCCGTATTGGTCTGCACCCGCGCAAAAGAGGAGGAAGAGAGTTCGCGGGCATCGTCGAATTTAGACAGTTCATAGAGAATCTGGAATAGCTCCATCAAGGCATAGAAGCCTTCTTTGATTTGCGATAATTTGAGCAGCCTAGGATAGACCGTCATGATGGCCGAGAGCGGAAAAGCAAGTCCTCTTTCTGCCCGGCAAAACATCTTTTTGACGGACTGCATCGGATTGGTATCAAAGATTCTATCTTTATGAAAATCTATACAGAACTGGACGGTAATCTCATGAATATCTGTGCTTTTGCATTCTCCTTGCCCCCACATGTGTTCAAGGTTGGGAGAAGTGATCAGTACCAACTCGTAGTCCCCGATCAGTTCCACAGAATCACCTACGATTCGCTCGCAGCCGGCACCGTGTTCAACGAAGTTCAGTTCGAACAGGTCATGTCGGTGCAACGGAAAATCGTAATAGGCCTTATGTCTGTCCGCTACATACATGAAATCATGCGATTCCAGTGGAGTAATTTCCTGTAAAATATCTGTGTTCTCCATGTTGTTTTGTCAAAAAAGTGTTAGTTTAAATCGGTGTATATATCAAATTCGCTGCAAAGATAGCACTTTTTTAGCATATATGCAAGAAAAATTTTCACTTTGTAAGGAATCCGCATAAAATTGCGGAAAAAGGACGAAGAGATTGGAGATTGGAAATTGGAAAGAAAAAAAGAACCCCCCGAAAAAAAGAACCCCCGAAAAAAAAGAAAGGAGAGCGGGTGCTCTCCTTTCTTTCGTTAGCCATTAGCCTTTCGGCCTTTAGCCATTATTAATCAGAACTGATCTTCACCGTTTAGAGCGGCCTCGGCTGCCTCACGGGCGGCTTGGATGGCGGCGTACTCTTCTTTGTTGTGAACAGCGATCTTGCTGAACTCACGCAGACCGGTACCGGCCGGGATGAGGTTACCGCAGATGACGTTCTCTTTCATGCCCTCGAGGTAGTCCACTTTACCGCGGATAGCGGCTTCGTTGAGCACCTTGGTGGTCTCCTGGAAGGAGGCAGCGGACATGAAGGACTTGGTGCCGAGGGCTGCGCGGGTGATACCCTGGAGTATCTGTTTAGCGGTAGCGCACTCTGCATCACGTGCCTTAACGAGTTTCTTATCGCGGCGACGGAGCGACGAGTTCTCATCGTGCAGACGGCGTGCGGTGACGATCTGACCCTCGTGGAGTGCCTCGGAGTCACCGGCATCGGTAACCACCTTGCGGCCCCAGATACGATCGTTTTCCTCGAGGAAGTCGAGTTTGTCGACGATATCGCCCTCGAGGTAACGGGTGTCACCCGGTTCGAGGATCTCGACCTTGCGCATCATCTGACGCACGATGATCTCGAAGTGCTTATCGTTGATCTCCACACCCTGCATACGGTAAACCGCCTGTGCCTCGTTGACGATGTAGTTCTGTACAGCCGTCGGACCCTGGATAGCCAGGATATCCTCCGGGGTGATGGCACCGTCGGACAGGGCATGTCCGGCACGTACGAAGTCACCTTCCTGTACAAGGATCTGCTTGGTCAACGGGATGAGGTATGCTTTCTGCTCACCGAGTTTGGAGGTGATGAACAGTTCACGGTTACCACGTTTGATCTTACCGAACGAGATCTCACCGTCGATCTCGGCTACGACAGCCGGGTTAGACGGGTTACGTGCCTCAAAGAGCTCGGTGATACGCGGCAGACCGGAGGTGATATCACCGCCGCTGTTCGTTGCGCGTGCCATCGAGAAGAGGGCGTTACCGATATGTACTTCGGCACCATCCGGGAACATGAGGGATGCTTTCACCGGCAAGTTGTAGGAACGGAGGATGTGACCATCCTTGTCCACGATATGTGCCTGCGGCATCTTGGTCTTATCCTTGGTCTCGGTGATGGATACCTCTTTCTTACCGGTCTGCTCATCGGTCTCGGTCTTACAGGTGACACCTTCGATGACATCTTCGTACTTGATGAAACCGTCTTGCTCGATGAGCAACGGCGTCTTGTACGGATCCCACTCGCAGACCTTGGTACCCTTGGTGTATGCTTTGCCGGACTCGACGAAGAGTTTGGAAGCGTACGGGATATCGAAGGTAGCGAGGATGACGCCGGTCTTCTCGTCCTTGAGGTTGAGGGTGTTCTTACGGCTAACCGCGATGACTTCGCCTGCAGCGGTGGTGATGGTACGAAGATCTTCGATCTCAACGATACCGTCACGAGTCAGTTCGTAGGTACCTTGAGCCGCAGCACCTCCTGCCAGACCTCCCGAGTGGAAGGTACGGAGGGTAAGCTGTGTACCCGGCTCACCGATGGCCTGTGCAGCGATGACACCGACTGCCTCACCTTTCTGAACCATCTTACGGGAAGCGAGGTTACGTCCGTAACACTTCGCGCAGACACCGTGTTTGGATTCGCAGGTGAGTACCGAGCGGATCTCAACCTCTTCGATACCGGCTGCTTCGATTGCTTCGCACTGCGGCTCGCGGATCTCTTCGCCGGCTGCGACGATGAGGTTACCCTCGTTATCATGGATATCGTGTACGGATACACGACCGAGGATACGGAGTGTGAGGGAAGCGATGACGTGACCGTTGGCGTCCTTGATAGCACGTGCGGTCAGACCACGCAGGGTACCGCAGTCCTCTTCGTTGATGATCACATCGTGCGATACATCGACGAGACGACGGGTGAGGTAACCGGCATCGGCGGTCTTCAGAGCGGTATCGGCCAGACCCTTACGGGCACCGTGGGTAGAGATGAAGTACTCGAGCACGGACATACCTTCTTTGAAGTTCGCGAGGACCGGGTTCTCGATCTCCGGACGGGTATCGGTTGCACCGGCTTTCAACGGCTTAGCCATGATACCACGGATACCGGCGAGCTGTTTGATCTGCTGCTCGTTACCACGGGCACCGGAGTCCATCATCATGTACACGGAGTTGAAGCCCTGGTTGGCCTCTTTCATGTGCTGCATCAGGATAGTCTTCAGTTCCTCGTCGATGTTCTTCCATGTATCGACAGTCTGACGGTAACGCTGGTCATCGGAGAACTCACCGATGGAGTACAGCATGTTGATGTTATCGACTGCTTCGTTACCCTTGTCGATGAGGGCTTTCTTCTCCTCCGGAATGAGGATATCGTTGAGGTTGAAGCTCAGACCACCGCGGAAAGCGCGATAGTAACCGAGGTCCTTGATGTCGTCGAGGAACTGTGCAGCGCGAGCCACACCACAGGTCTTGATGACCATGGAGATGATCTTCTTAACCGCACCTTTCTTCATGAGGGCGTTCTGGTAGCCGATCTCAGCCGGTACGTATTGGTTGACAATGACGCGGCCCGGAGTGGTCTCGATCAGTTCGCCGTTGACACGCACTTTAACCTTGGCGTGGATGTCACAACGACCTTCGTTGAGGGCGATGAGCGCCTCCTCTTCGGAGTAGAAGACAAGTCCTTCACCCTTCACGCCCTCGCGTTCCTTAGTAATATAATACAGACCAAGGATCATATCCTGTGACGGTACGGTGATCGGGTTACCGTTCGCCGGGTCGAGGATGTTATGCGAGCCGAGCATGAGGAGCTGTGCCTCAAGGATGGCCTCGTTAGAGAGCGGCAAGTGTACTGCCATCTGGTCACCGTCGAAGTCGGCGTTGAATCCGGCACAAGCCAGCGGGTGCAGCTGGATTGCCTTACCCTCGATCATCTTCGGCTGGAAAGCCAGGATACCGTGACGGTGCAGTGTCGGAGCACGGTTGAGGAGGACGGGGTGTCCTTCCATGACGTGCTCGAGGATCTCGTAGATGACCGGCTCACGACGGTCGATGATCTTCTTCGCCGATTTGACGGTCTTAACGATACCGCGCTCAATGAGCTTACGGATGATGAACGGTTTGTAGAGTTCCGCTGCCATCTCTTTCGGCAGACCGCACTCGTGCATCTTGAGTTCCGGACCTACGACGATAACCGAACGTGCGGAATAGTCTACACGTTTACCGAGCAGGTTCTGACGGAAACGTCCCTGTTTACCCTTGAGGGAGTCAGAGAGGGATTTGAGCGGGCGGTTGGCCTCGGATTTCATCGCGGTCGTCTTACGGCTGTTGTCGAACAGGGAGTCGACTGCCTCCTGAAGCATACGCTTCTCGTTGCGGAGGATGACATCCGGTGCTTTGATCTCGACGAGTCGTTTGAGACGGTTGTTACGGATGATGACACGACGATAGAGGTCGTTGAGGTCGGAGGTCGCAAAACGTCCACCATCCAGCGGTACGAGCGGACGGAGCTCCGGAGGAGTCACAGGGATCGCCTGTAGGATCATCCACTCGGGGCGGTTCTTACCGTTCGACGCACGGAAAGCCTCGACTACCTGAAGACGTTTGAGGGCCTCCTGACGACGCTGTACGGACGACGATTTGTCGGCTGTTGCGCGCAGTTCGTAGCTGAGGGCATCGAGATCGAGGTTAGCGAGCAGGTCGTAAACGGCCTCCGCACCCATCTTGATGATGACCTTGTTGGGATCGGTATCCTCGAGCAGGTCATTGCCTTCCGGCATGATGGCCATTACTTGCTGGTACTGATCCTCGTCCAGGAGCATCTTGTTCTCGATCGGGAGGCGGTTCTTATCGGTCTCGTGCTTCTCGCCGATCTCCTGACCCTCGAGGGCACCGGCACGTACGACGAGGTATTTCTCGTAGTAGATGACGGTATCGAGTTTCTTGGTCGGGATACCGAGCAGCGCTGCCATCTTGGACGGCAACGAGCGGAGATACCAGATGTGTGCTACGGGAACGACGAGTTTGATGTGACCCATACGCTCACGACGCACTTTCTTCTCGGTTACCTCTACGCCGCAACGCTCGCAGACGATACCTTTGTAACGGATACGTTTGTACTTACCGCAGTGGCACTCGTAATCTTTGGTCGGACCGAAGATACGCTCACAGAACAAACCGTCTCGTTCGGGTTTGTAGGTACGATAGTTAATCGTTTCCGGTTTGAGCACCTCGCCCGAGGAGATCTGCATGATCTCATCCGGGGAAGCGAGTCCAATGGAAATCTTGGTGAAACCGGTTTTCTTGTTTTCTTGTTTAAAAGCCATATATCTTGTCCTTCCTTATTCCATGTTGATACTAAGAGCGAGACCTTGGAGTTCGTGCAGCAGCACGTTGAGCGACTCGGGCAGACCCGGTGTCGGGAAGTTCTCACCTTTAACAATAGCTTCGTATGTACGTGCACGACCGGTGACGTCATCGGACTTGATGGTGAGGATCTCCTGGAGCACGTGTGCGGCACCGTGTGCCTCGAGTGCCCAAACCTCCATCTCACCGAAACGCTGACCACCGAACTGAGCCTTACCACCGAGCGGCTGCTGGGTAATGAGGCTGTACGGGCCGATCGAACGTGCGTGCATCTTATCATCGACCATGTGACCGAGTTTCATGAAGTAGGTCACACCGACGGTAGCCATCTGGTCGAACGGTTCGCCCGTCTCACCATCGTAGAGCTGGGTCTTACCACCGCGGGGCAGACCGGCTTTGTCGGTCCACTCGTCAAGTTGCTCCATCGTACAACCGTCGAAGATCGGGGTCGAGAACTTAACACCCAGTTCGGCACCTGCCCAACCGAGCACAGCCTCGAAGATCTGACCGATGTTCATACGAGAAGGCACACCCATCGGGTTGAGGACGATATCTACCGGTGTACCGTCTGCGAGGAACGGCATGTCCTCGACACGCACGATCTTGGAGACGATACCCTTGTTACCGTGACGACCGGCCATCTTATCACCTACGCGGATCTTACGGCGTTTCGCGATGTAGACCTTCGCCATCTGGATGATGCCGTTCGGCAGTTCGTCACCGATGGTGAGGTTGAACTTATCGCGCTTGAGTTGCGCGTCCATCTCTTTGTATTTAGCGATGTAGTTGATCACGCACTGTGCGACGAGTTCGTTCTTGTGCTCGTCTGCGGTCCAACCCTCGAGCAGTACGGAGAAGAAGTCGATCTCGTTGAGACGCTCCTTGCTGAAGTGCTGTCCTTTGGCGATGAGTTCGGTACCGAGGATGTCCTTGACGCTGACAGCCTGACGGCCGTTGAGCAGCGTGTAGAGCTTGTTGATCAGCACCTCACGCAGTGCCTCGGCTTGTACTTTGAACTTATTGTCCATGTCGGCGAGGGTGACCTTATCGTCCATCTTCTGCTTGCGGTCTTTGTTAGCGCGGCAGTAGAGCTTCTTGTCGATGATCACACCGTCGAGCGACGGGCTGGCCTTGAGGGACGCATCCTTGACATCACCGGCCTTGTCACCGAAGATGGCCTTGAGGAGCTTCTCCTCCGGCGACGGATCGGTCTCACCCTTCGGGGTGATCTTACCAATCAGGATATCACCCGGCTGGATGTAGGCACCGATACGAATGATACCGTTCTCGTCGAGGTCCTTAGTTGCGTCCTCGGACACGTTCGGGATATCAGCAGTGAACTCCTCCATACCGCGCTTGGTGTCACGCACCTCGAGCAGCTGCTCAACGACGTGGACAGAGGTGTACATATCTTCGCGTACGATACGCTCGGAGAGCACGATAGCATCCTCGTAGTTGTAACCTTTCCAAGGGATATAAGCGACCTTGAGGTTCTTACCGAGTGCCAGTTCGCCGCCTTGGGTCGCATAACCCTCGGTGAGGATCTGGCCTTTTTCTACCTTGTCGCCCTTACGAACGAGCGGGTGGAGGTCGATGGTCGTGTTCTGGTTCGTTTTCTCGAACTTAGGCATCTTGTACTCTTTCTCGGGGGAGTCGAAGCTGATGAGCTCGTCCTCTTCGGAGCGGTCGTACTTGATGCGGATGATGTCGGCATCGACGTAGGTAACGGTTCCGTTGCCCTCTGCCACGATTTGTGTGCGGCTGTCGGTGACGAGCTGGTCCTCAATACCGGTTCCGACGATCGGAGCCTCGGAGGTGATGAGCGGTACGGCCTGACGCATCATGTTCGATCCCATGAGGGCACGGTGAGCATCATCGTGCTCGAGGAACGGAATGAGCGCTGCAGCGACGGAAGCGATCTGACAGGGCGCTACGTCCATGAGGTTGACCTCCGACGGTGCTACAACAGGGAAGTCGGCACCGAGACGGGTCTTAACCTTGGAGCGGATGAACGAACCGTCCTCGCGGAGCGGTGCGTTACCCTGTGCTACGACCTGGTTCTCCTCGTCCTCGGCGGAGAGGTAGATAACGTGGTCGTTATCGAGGTCCACCACGCTGTCTGCGACCTTACGATACGGGGTCTCGATGAATCCGAGATCGTTGATCTTGGCGTAGATACACATGGAGGAAATCAGACCGATGTTCGGTCCTTCCGGTGTCTCGATCGGACAGAGACGTCCGTAGTGGGTGTAGTGTACGTCTCGCACCTCGAATCCGGCACGGTCACGACTCAGACCGCCGGGACCCAGGGCCGACATACGGCGTTTGTGGGTGATCTCGGCGAGCGGGTTCTGCTGGTCCATGAACTGGCTCAGCGCGTTGGTACCGAAATAGGAGTTGATGATGGACGAGATAGACTTAGCGTTGATCAGGTCGGTCGGGGTGAACACCTCGTTGTCACGAACGTTCATACGCTCGCGAACGGTGCGGGCCATACGAGCCAGACCGATACCGAACTGGTTGAACAGTTGCTCACCGACCGTACGAACACGACGGTTCGAGAGGTGGTCGATATCGTCCACTTCGGCGTTGGAGTTGATGAGGGAGACGAGGTACTTGATGATCTCGATCATGTCCTCTTTGGTCAACACGCGGACGTCGTCGGGGATGGACATATTGAGCTTACGGTTGATACGGTAACGTCCTACCTCACCGAGGTCATAGCGCTTCTGCGAGAAGAACAGGTTCTGGATCATCTCACGTGCCGTAGCATCATCGGCCGGCTCGGCATTACGCAACTGACGGTAGATGTAGAGGACAGCCTCTTTCTCCGTCTTAGCCGGGTCTTTCTGCAGGGTGTTGAAGATGATGGCGAAATCGTTCTCGCGCTCCTCCTGTTTGTGGAGCAGGATGGTCTTGGAGCCGGACTCGAGGATGGTCTCCAGGGTGTCCGGAGTCAGTTCCTCTTCGCGTTCTACGACGATCGTGTTACGCTCGATGGAGCTCACCTCACCGGTGTCCTCGTCGACGAAGTCCTCGACCCAGGCACGCATCACATCACCGGCCAGCTTACGACCGAGACAAGCCTGCAGAGTCTCGCGGTTCACTTTGACCTCTTCGGCGAGGTCGAAGCAGTTGAGGATGTCCTTGTCGGACTCAAAACCGATAGCACGCAGGAGGGTGGTTACCGGCAATTTCTTCTTACGGTCGATGTAAGCATACATGACCTTGTTGATATCGGTCGCGAACTCGATCCACGAACCGCGGAACGGGATGATACGGGCCGAATAGAGCTTAGTACCGTTGCTGTGCATCGAGGTGCCGAAGAACACCCCCGGAGAACGGTGCAACTGACTTACTACGACACGCTCGGCACCGTTGATGACGAACGTACCTTTCGGCGTCATGTACGGGATAGTACCCAGATAGACGTCGGACACAACGGTATCGAAGTCCTCATGATCGGGATCCTCGCAACTCAGACGCAGTTTGGCTTTGAGGGGCACCGAATAGGTCAGACCGCGTTTGATGCACTCCTCGATGGAGTAGCGGGGACGGTCGACGCTGTAGTCCAAGAAAGCCAGCGTGAAACTGTTGCGGGTATCCTGGATCGGGAAGTTCTCCGAGAATACCTTAAAGAGTCCCTCTTTACGACGCTGCTCAGGGGTGGAATCCATCTGAACAAAATCCGCGAAGGACTTCAACTGAATCTCCAGAAAGTCAGGATAAGGCATATGCTTTTGCATACGACTGAAATTGACTCTCTGCTGTTTTTTGTTTGTAGCCATTATTTTATATGGTTGATAATTGTTTAACAGAATTAAACTGTTGGTAATGAATAATTTAAATCTAAATCGTCGGTGAGATTTTTTTATATTATTTTAACATTCACCCTATAATAATTACCAAATATTTCAGTTTTTTAAACATTCTGTCCTATTGAGCAGAAAAGGTTTAGACTCCCATTTTGCGTGGGAATCTAAACCTATTCCACCCGAATAAGGTGGTTGGCCTTGAGGGTATTACTTGAGTTCTACCTCAGCACCTACCTCTTCGAGAGCTTTCTTCAAAGCCTCAGCGGTAGCTTTGTCAACACCTTCCTTCACGTTGGAGGGAGCAGCGTCTACGATGTCTTTAGCCTCTTTCAGGCCGAGACCGGTTTGCTCTTTAACGGCCTTAACAACCTGGAGCTTGTTAGCACCTGCGCTCTTCAGTACTACGTCGAACGAGGTCTTCTCCTCTGCAGCCTCAGCAGCAGCGCCGCCAGCAGCAGGAGCAGCAACTGCAACAGCTGCAGCAGCCGGCTCGATTCCGTACTCCTCCTTGAGGATAGTAGCGAGTTCATTTACTTCCTTAACGGTAAGGTTAACTAATGTTTCAGCAATAACTTTAAGATCTGCCATTGTCTTATAAATTTTAAGTGTTTATTTTTTCAGTTAATTGATTGTTTATGCGGCGCGCTCTTCGAGAGTTTGAAGTACGCCGTGGATGGTGTTTTGACCGCTCTGCAGTGCAGAAACAACGTTCTTCGCCGGGCTCTGGAGCAGTGCAACCAGGTCTGCGATAAGTTCGTTCTTGGACTTGATAGTGCAGAGGAAGTCGAGGTTTTGCTTACCTACGTAAACAGTCTCTTCTACGTAAGCAGCTTTGAGTTGCGGTTTAGCCTCACCGGTCTTGTCGCCTTTGGTGAACTCTTTGATGAGTTTAGCCGGAGCGTTTCCGGTGTTGCTAAGCATGAGGGCGGTGTTACCCTTGAGTGCCTCGAAGATGCTTGCCTCAACGCCCTTTTTCTCGAGCGCTTTCTGGAGCAATGTGTTCTTAGCTACCAAGAGTTTGATGTCCTGTTTGAAGCACGCACGACGCAGATCGCTGGTCTTCGCAGCATCCAGACCCTCGATGTTAACGAGGTAGAAATGCGAATACTCAGCCAGTTGTGCGCCCAGGGCTTCAATGACGAGATTTTTATCTTCCTTTTTCATACTTGTCTGTTGTTTTTAGAGATTAAAGCGATTTGGTATCGATCTTAATACCCTGACTCATTGTGCTGGAAAGATAAACGCTCTTGATGTACTCACCTTTCGATACAGCGGGTTTGAGGTGCTTGATGGTTTCGATGAACGCGAGTGCGTTCTCAGCGATCTTCTCAGGCGCGAAACTTACTTTACCGATGGAGGTATGTACAATACCGAACTTGTCAACCTTGAAGTCAATTTTACCGCCCTTCACCTCTTTAACAGCTTTCGCTACGTCCATGGTAACGGTACCGCTCTTGGGGTTCGGCATGAGTCCGCGAGGACCGAGCACGCGACCGAGAGCACCGATCTTACCCATGATCTGAGGTTGGGTGATGATGACGTCAATGTCCGTCCATCCACCTTTGATCTTTTCAATATACTCATCCAGACCTACGTAGTCAGCACCAGCCTCTTTGGCTGCTGCCTCCTGGTCCGGCATACAGAGTGCGAGAACGCGAACAACTTTACCTGTTCCGTTAGGGAGTGCAACGACGCCGCGAACCATTTGGTTAGCCTTACGCGGGTCAACGCCCAGACGTACGTCGATATCTACACTGGCATCGAACTTGGTGGTAGTGATCTCTTTAACGAGAGCAGCTGCCTCTTCGATGGTGTACAGCTTACCAGCTTCAATTTTCTCAGCAGCAAGCTTCTGTTTTTTTGTCAGTTTTGCCATAATTGTTGATGTGAATTGAAGTTGATTACTTTACTACGATACCCATGCTGCGAGCAGTACCTTTGACCATTTTGAGCGCGGATTCAACGGTGAAGCAGTTGAGGTCCACCATCTTGTCCTGTGCGATTGCTTGAGCCTGCTCCTCGGTGATAGTAGCCACCTTGGTACGGTTCGGCTGATCGGAACCGCTCTTCACTTTAGCTGCCTCGAGGAGCTGGATAGCTACAGGAGGAGTTTTAACGATGAAGTCAAACGATTTGTCCGCATAAACGGTAATTACTACAGGCAACACCTTGCCTGCCTTGTCTTGCGTTCTGGCATTGAACTGTTTGCAGAACTCCATGATGTTCACACCCTTCGAACCCAGCGCCGGGCCTACCGGAGGTGCAGGGTTGGCTGCGCCACCCTTGATTTGGAGTTTGATAAAACCAGCAATTTCTTTAGCCATAGTTTTACGATTGTTAATAGTTTTTGACCTTCAAACGGATTTCTCTAAACTTTAAACTCTCCACTTTAGAACTTCTTTCAACTCTAAACTTTCAACTTTAAACTTTATTACACCCTTGGTCTGTTAATAATGATTTGAAACTATCGAGTAGTGACTAACGACCTGTAACGGGGTCTCCTACTCTTTTTCTACCTGGTTGTAGCCCAGCTCGAGCGGAGTCTGGCGATCAAAGATCGTAACAACCACTTTGAGTTTGTGCTTGTCCTCAGCGACCTCTTGGATAGTACCCTTGAAGCCGTTGAACGGACCGTCTACCACCTTGACGCTCTCGCCGACAAGGAATTCGATTTCGCTTGCAGCGCGGGCCTCGGATTCGGAAGCGAGACCAACGAGTTTGTTGACCTCAGCCTGGGAAACGGGTTCGGGTTTGACGGTCGTCTTACCACCGCTCAGGAAGCCGAGTACGTTGGGGATGTTACGCAAGAGCGGAAAGCTCTCGTCGCAGAGGTAGCACTCCACGAGCAAGTAGCCGGGAAGCAGATTGCGCTCCTTCTCGACGCGTTTGCCGTTTTTGAGAGTTACCACTTTCTCGCGCGGGATGAGTACTTGCGACACATACTCACGGAACAGGGAGGAAGAGACGAGTGCATTGTTGATGTACTCCTCCACTTTGTTCTCCTTGCCGCTGATAGCGCGCAGCACGTACCATTGTTTCTTGTTCTCTGCCATAGTGATTACGTCTTAGAACAGTTTGCTAACCCCGTCGTACACAGCCGTCATGAGAGACTCAAAGCATTGGTCCATAGCGAACACGATCAGCGCCAGTATTATGGAAGCGATCAATACTATCACCGAGCTCTGTGCCAGCTCCTTACGGGTCGGCCAGCTCACTTTGTGGACCAATTCATTGTACGATTCTTTTACGTTTTCTACAAAACTCATATCAGTAGATTTTTTATTATTCTTATTTGCGCACCACAATTCGGCTACAGCCTGAGCTGAAGTCGAATCGGAAGCTATTTTTGTAACATTGAGCTTTCAGTTTTCAGCTTTCAGCATTCAGACTAAATTTTTCTGACAACTGACGGCTGATGGCTGATGGCTCTTTAGCACGGAAGGCAGGAATCGAACCCACATTGACGGTTTTGGAGACCGCTCTCCTACCATTGGAGGACTTCCGTTCGTCGGAAGCGGCAATCAATGACTTCGTTACTACGTAACTCGTATAATTGTTGCGCTTCCTCCTCTCAAATCAACGAGCAAGTGTGCTCGTTGATTTGGTTGAGGATTTGCTCGGGCTCGATGCCCGAGCGGTTTACCAAAAGACTAGTTATTAGTCGATGAGTTTGGTAATCTGACCGGAACCTACGGTACGACCACCCTCACGGATAGCGAAGCGCAGACCCTCAGAGCAAGCAACCGGGTAGATCAGCTTAACGGTGATCTCGAGGTTGTCACCCGGCATTACCATCTCAGTTCCTTCCGGCAGAGTGATCTCACCGGTAACATCCATGGTACGGATGTAGAACTGCGGACGATAGTGGTTGTGGAACGGAGTGTGACGGCCACCTTCCTCTTTCTTCAAGATATAAACGGAAGCCTTGAACTCGCTGTACGGTTTTACGCAACCCGGGTGGGTCAATACCATACCACGCTTAACCTCGTCTTTGTCGATACCACGGAGGAGCAGACCTACGTTATCACCTGCCTCACCTTGATCGAGGAGCTTACGGAACATCTCAACGCCGGTAACAACGCTCTTCTTACCCTCAGAACCGAGACCGATGAGCTGAACTTCGTCACCCACTTTGATGATACCGGTCTCGATACGACCAGTTGCAACAGTGCCACGACCGGTGATCGAGAATACGTCCTCAACCGGCATCAGGAACGGTTTGTCAACGGCACGTGTCGGCAGCTGGATCCAGTTGTCGCAAGCGTCCATCAACTCCAGAACTTTCTCTTCCCACTCAGGAACTCCGTTCAATGCACCAAGTGCAGAACCGCGGATAACCGGAGTGTTGTCACCGTCGAAATCATAGAAGTTCAACAGCTCACGCATTTCCATCTCAACGAGGTCGAGCATCTCCGGATCGTCCACCATATCGCACTTGTTCATGAATACGACCAGGCGCGGTACGTTCACTTGGCGAGCCAAGAGGATGTGCTCACGAGTCTGAGGCATCGGACCGTCAGTAGCAGCTACTACGATGATAGCACCGTCCATCTGAGCGGCACCGGTAACCATGTTCTTTACATAGTCAGCGTGGCCCGGGCAGTCTACGTGAGCGTAGTGACGGTTAGCCGTCTGGTACTCAACGTGAGCGGTGTTAATAGTAATACCACGCTCCTTCTCTTCCGGAGCATTGTCGATAGAGTCGAACGAACGGAGCTCAGACAGACCTTTCTTTGCCAAAACGGTAGTGATGGCTGCGGTCAGAGTGGTTTTTCCGTGGTCAACGTGACCGATGGTACCGATGTTAACGTGCGGTTTCGAACGGTCAAATTTTTCTTTTGCCATAGTAATTCTTTAATTTTTTATTAACGTTAATAAACAATAAAATTGTTTGTCTGTTATCTGTTTTTACTTAAAAAAGGTCGGTCAATGTTTGACCGTTGACCAACCTTTGTGTTTTTGTTTTGCGTCTGCACGCAAGTGGAGCTGCTTCCGAGAGTTGAACTCGGGACCTCATCCTTACCAAGGATGCGCTCTACCACTGAGCTAAAGCAGCATAAGAGCGAAAGACGGGACTCAAACCCGCGACCCCCAGCTTGGAAGGCTAGTGCTCTATCGACTGAGCTACTTTCGCAGCTTGGACTAATACTCGCGTGATTCGCAGCACTGCTGCTCAATGACGCTACGTATTGTCCTACGCTTTTCGGTCGGACTATCGCTGCGCTAGCAGTCCTCCCGAAGGGAGTTTGGGGTCCCCAAACAATTTTAATTTTTGGGGAAAGCGTAGCGCAAGGCGAAAATTCATATGAGCGACGTAGTCGCGAATCGTATTGAGCCTTAGCGTAAGCGCGGTGGGTGCGGATGGATTCGAACCACCGAAGTCGAAGACAGCAGATTTACAGTCTGCCCCATTTGGCCACTCTGGAACACACCCGAATTTCAAAGATCTTGGAGCCTCTAGTCGGACTCGAACCAACGACCGCTGGATTACAAATCTAGTGCTCTACCAACTGAGCTATAGAGGCATTTTATTCGCTTCTTATCTCACCGTGTCGAGACACTTCCGACGAAAAAGCGTGCAAAGGTACTGCTTTTTTTTGAATTGACAAAATATTTTTACAAAAAAATGCAAAAAAAATGCAATTTTGCCATTTTGCGTTACCAATTTGCCCTTTTTCAACATCCCTACGCGTGCATGCGCGTACTATGCGCTATACCTATAATAATATATATGGCATGTCCTGTAGCGAGTATCACCAAGTTGCCGGACAAAAATAGAAATATTCCGGATTTTTTACAAAAATATTTGCACATATCAAAAAAAAGCAGTACTTTTGCAGCGAAAAAATGTTACTAATCACAGAAAATCCTTGTAAATATGCGTTTTTTACGTTCGAAGTACTTACAACAACTTCTTGCCGGAAGAGGCAACGGAATGGTTAAAATAATCACCGGTGTCAGACGATGCGGAAAATCATTTTTGTTATTCGATATATTCCGTTCTCATTTGTTAAGCGAAGGAGTGAGTGAAGATCATATTATTGCGTTGACTTTGGATCAACGGGATATGAAAACTTTACGCAATCCGGACAAATTGCTGGGATACATTGATTCACGTTTGACAGCCGATAACCGGACGCACTATATTATCTTGGATGAAATACAGATGGTCGAAGATTTTGTGGAAGTACTGTTAACATTAATGCGCAAACCAAACACAGAAGTGTATGTTTCCGGCTCTAATTCCAAGTTCCTCTCCAGTGATGTAGTCACAGAGTTCCGCGGTCGTGGAGATGAGATTCGCGTGTACCCCTTGTCCCTCAGTGAATACATGGAAGGAACAGGATTGGATTACCTCACGGCCGCCAAATACTATTTTGTTTATGGAGGACTGCCGCAAGTGGCATTGATGGAAGATATGCAAAAGAAAGAGGACTTTCTCCGCACCATGACTGAAGTGACCTATCTCCGTGATGTGGTGGACAGAAATCACCTCCGTAATGAGGAAGGTATGCGCGAACTGATACGCATTCTGGCTTCCACCGTAGCCAGTTCTACTAATCCGACCAAGATTGCGGACACGTTCAAGTCTGTTGCCAAATTGCGCATCACTGAAACAACCGTACGGCAGTATATAGCCTATCTGCAAAATGCTTTTTTGGTAGAGGAAGCGCTACGTTATGACATCAAAGGACGGCGTTATATAGGTGCTGAAAACAAATACTATTTCGTCGATCCGGGAATCCGGAACGCAGTGCTTAATTTCCGGCAGATAGACGACGGGCATTTGATGGAGAACATCATATACAATGAATTGCGGATGCGCGGGTATTTGGTCGATGTGGGAAGAGTGGAAACATGGCAAATAGTGAATGGGAAGCGTGTGAGAAAAAATCTGGAAGTGGATTTTGTGGTCAATAGGGGCAGCCAGCGATACTATATCCAATCTGCCTATGAAATGCCAAGTTCTGATAAAAAGACACAAGAAGAGCATTCTCTTAAATTGGTGGACGATTCGTTCCGGAAAATCATCTTGGTACATGAAGACATTTTACCTCGCAGAGATGAAAAAGGAATAGTAACTATGGGGTTGAAGCAATTTCTTACAGATGTGCATGCTATAGAAATAGCCTAATCGCAACTATCATAGTTATAAGTCATATTTTGCAGATTTTAAGCGGTAATCCTCGCTTAAGCTAAGGCTTGTGCGACTGCTCGGCATCGAAATGCCCGAGCGCATGTGATCAGAACAGACGCAACTGTTTGTCTTGGAAAATTTGATAGCCCACCTCGCAGTTGATACACTCGTGGTGCTGGCAATAATTCTGATAGAGGTGAAGCAATGCTTGCGAATCAGCGGCGTTCTTCACCTCTTGACCTAATATACGCCATTGGCGAATGATCGTGTTGTTCTCCGGCGCAATCCGCTCCATGAGCGCCAAGGCCTCCTCCGCCTGCTGCGCATGGTTCCGGTAACGCGCGTATGCGTATTTATAAGGAATAACAGTATTAATCAGCAATATATCAATACTGGCCTTGCCTATCTTATCGACCACGAACAGCTTCTCCAACTCGTTCAAATCCTGCTTGTCCAAAATCTTACTCAGCAGCGACTCGGACTGATAGAGCAGCTGTGCAAACTGCCGAATACGCAACTCGGGACTGTTCTGCGGACGTAGCCGCGCATGTTTCCATATACTCCCGTCCATCGGGCTCAAACCGAACTTGGTCCGCAAGAACGCATACTCCTTGGCGAGCGCTTCCCGGTCATCCGCATGGCAAAAACTGTTCGGTTCTAAACCACCGGCCTGTCCCATCAGCAGGGCAGTCAACTGAAACAGGTTATTGCGGTGTTTCTGCAAGTAGGATAGGGGCGTGTTAATCGCCAACTGCTCAAACGGCAGACTGTTCGTGTGAAAACCGAAATTCCTTGCTAATGAGATATAGAGTGCATGCTCCCAACTTCCTTTGGTGATCTCCAACAACCGCTCGATCGATGCCCGTTTGCACTCCAGCCTTTTGCGCAGCAACGTGCGCCGCCAACCTTCACTCAGCATCGCCGGGTCACGCACTAACTGCTCGGCACAACCGATACGCATGAACGCACTGTCCATCTGTTGTGCACTCTCAAACAACCGGCTCAAATAGTCCTGATCACTCGGGTACTGCAACTCACACTGCGGCACCAACTCACCCCGTGAGTTATACACCGGCTTGTCTGCCGTCCGAACCACATGCAGGATCACACTGTCGTACGCCTTGTCCAGATGATGGCGGTGCTTGACCCAATCCGTTGCACACACGTGCAGCTCGATGTTACCGACCCATTCCTTACCGTCTATCCGCACCCGCGCATGACTGTAGTCCGGTCCCGCATCGCGGTTGTGCTCCCCTACAGAGAGTATCTCCACGCTCCGTCCGTCCGTTGTCCGTTGCTCAAACCCTGCCCACAGACAATGCTCCCAGATGTAATGTAATACGATTTCCGGCATTTTAGTTGTAATCTGCTGCAAAGGTACAACAAATTATTCAAATCTGCAAGATTTGGACGTTTTTTTTGCCATATTTAAGAAAAAAGTTGTACCGATTCTCTTGAGTTTATCCTCATCGCTCGGTTGCTCTCTCGGTCATCTTTTGGTTGTTCTATCCCGGAGAAAGAGAGGATAAAAAAGCGGTAGTTCGCTTTATTGGATTACCGCTAAAAAAATAGTAGTTTTTTTTATGACTATTATATCAATGCCTTATCTATGCCGAGTAAGAATGGTATCACTCCCATAAAGGTTACTCCTTCGTCATCGGTCCATGGGAGAGTATAACCATCCAGAATCACAATCTTGCGGAACGAATCACGGGTATTTCGCAACGAGAAAGTCTCTTGCTCTCTCTTTTCCGGAGTGTCAATATTAAGTGCCGATTGTATATAGATCTGCTCAAAACCGGTATTGACGATAAAATCAATCTCATATTGGGCTTGCTGACGTTTACCGTTTACCATCCGTTGTACTTCTACTACACCTACATCCACTCTATAGCCACGACGAATGAGCTCATTATACAGCATGTTTTCCATCAGATGGCTCCGCTCTTGCTGGCGGAAATTAAGCCGTGCATTGCGAAGCCCCAGATCCATCGCATAATACTTCTTGATATTCTCGAAATAGCGTTTCCCTTTTACATCGTAGCGTTCTGCGTGAGAAATGAGATAGG
>Ga0310694_10000711_pt1 | contig 42271 bp, 38 predicted proteins | sample 174DNAGHGhighgp2_FD_203884 | JGI IMG/M metagenome (GOLD analysis project Ga0310694, IMG submission 203884) | Sheep rumen microbial communities from Palmerston North, Manawatu-Wanganui, New Zealand - 1742 DNA GHGhigh gp2 (v2) (version 2) | ecosystem: Host-associated > Mammals > Digestive system... | reverse complement strand
TGGACTGCGGTCTGTTTTGTTCGGGTGTTTGCTGTCCGGCAGGACGTTCAGTCCTTTGGCTGAATGGGTTCTGGGCCGGCCGCTGCTCGGTCCTGGCAAAAGGATTCTGCGCAGGGCGCTGGGCCGGTGCTGCCGGCTGTACGGGGCGCTGTGCCTGCTGCTGGGGCTGCTGGGTGAAAGCGCTCTGCGGCGGGCGGTTATCGCTTTGGCCTACCGGGCCTGTCCCCAGTCCCTCGCCTTTTTTTTCGATTCCCTTGCCTGTACCGAGGATCCTCTTTTTCCTTGCATTCGGCTTGTTTTGCTCGTCCATGGCTCATTCTCCTTTTCTGGTTGATTATGGTATGATTTCTTCGGATTGGTTGCCTTCCGTTGTTTCATCGCTGTTTTCAGGTTCCGGCATGGGAGGAAGGTCCTCCAGGGACCGGATGCCGAAATGGCTCAGGAATTTGTCCGTTGTGCCGAAAAGGATCGGCCTCCCGATCGTATCCTTCCTGCCGGTTTCCTGGATCATCCCCTTGTTCATGAGGCTTTGCAGGCTGTAATCGCATTTAACCCCCCGGATCTGCTCCACCTCTGCCCTGGTAACCGGCTGCTTGTATGCTACGACGGCCAGCGTTTCCATCGCCGCCTGCGTAAGGCTTTGCTGCTGCACCGGCTGCAGCAGGCGGACCACGTCTTCGGCATACAGCGGGCGGGTCGCCAGCTGCACCTTGTCGCCGAACCGCTTGAGCAGGAATCCGCGCTGCTGGTAGTCGTATTCGTCGCTCAGTTCATTCAGCAGTTTGCCCAGCTGGCCTTCGCTGATCCGGAGTGCCCTTGCCAGCTCTTTTGTGGAAACAGCTTCGCCGGTAACAAACAGGATCGCTTCGATCTTTCCCCTGAGCGTTCCTTCATTGGTGACGGTTTCTTCAGAATCCCTGTTCATGTACGATAATCCGATGCGCCGGTCAGATCGGTTTCCTCCTTATGCCTGTATTTCCCGTAAATCAGCTCGATATCCCCGTAGACGGTATCCTGCCGCAGGTGCATCTGCCCGAGTTTGAGCAGTTCCAGCACGGCAAGGAAATATGTAACGACTTCTTCCCGCGTCGGAATATCGGCGAACGCTTCGGAAAACTTCATACGCTTTTTCTTTTTCACCGTATGAATCAGGTTCAGCATGCATTCCTGCACGGTATAGCTGTCCCTGTGGATATTCCTCGGCGCGTAATGGTTGCTCTCCGGATTGTCGTCCATGGAAGGCTTCCTGCTCCAGATCCGGATGAAGGCCTCCGTAAGTCCCTCGAGGGTCAGTCCGGTCAGCTCAAATTCCTTGGGCGGAAGGGGATACTCTTCCGGCAGCTTCGTAAAAACATGTTTTGCGGCTTCTTCGAACATTTTCATATGTTCTGCCGTCTCTTTAAACTGTTTGTACTCCTCCAGCCTGCGTATCAGTTCCGTTTCCGGATCCTCCTCTTCCGGGGGAGCCGGTTTGGGAAGCATTGCCCTGCTTTTGATCTCCAGCAGTGTCGCCGCGATTACCAGGAAATCGCTGCTTTCATCCATGTCAAGGTCCGGGGCTTTGCGGACGATTTCAAGGTACTGGTCAGTGATTTCACTGACAAATATGTCCCGGATATCGATCTTGGCCTTTCCGATCAGTGTCAGCAGCAGGTCCAGCGGCCCGTCAAAATCCTTCAGTTTGAATTCCCGTATCAGCATATGCCCCTGCTCTTTAAATAATCATTGATATAAAGTTGCTGAAAAAGCCGAATACCGCTTTGTTCGCCGTGCTTAACAGGCCGGTCAGGACCCCCGAAAGCAGCACAAACATAAATCCGATCTGGATCGCATTCATGGTCGCGCGCTCCATTGCGAGCCTTCCCTTGAAAACAAACATGTCCAGGAACCTGTATCCGTCCAGCGGGGGTACGGGGATCAGGTTGAAAATGGCTAGACCAAGATTCATTTGAGCAAGCATTAGAAAAAATCTTTGTACATACATGACCCAGTAGAAATTTTTGTTAACATTTCCTACAAAATCAAATATTCCAAAATAAACCGCAACTGCATTACTCTCATCATATATATCAATCAAATTATCCCCGAGATTATGCAATCTGACAAAATCCAGATATCTTGGATTGTATATCAATTTACAGAGTAAAGCTGAAACTATCAAACTTAACAGACACAGGATCAGGTTCGTAACGATCCCTGCCATCGAAACAAGGATGTAGTCCCGCCTGTAGTTCCGGAAGTTCCGCGGATTGACCGGCACCGGTTTTGCCCATCCGAAGTGGAGGAAAATCATGCAGATGGTGCCGAACGGATCAAGGTGCTTTGCCGGGTTCAGCGTCAGCCTGCCCAGCATCTTGGCTGTCGGATCCCCGCATTTGAGCGCAACCCATCCGTGGGCGCATTCATGCAGGATCAGGCTGAACAGGATGCAGACAGCCAGGTACGCAAGCGAAATCAGCGTTCCTGAAGGATCCGCCTGCAGGTTGTTGATAAAATCCGTAATTCCCGAAAACATCTTTTTTATCTCCCCGCCCTTCTTCGTAATTCAGCTTCGTCAATCGTCTCGATTCCCAGGCTCTGCGCCTTTGCCAGTTTGCTGCCTGCATCCTCGCCGACGACGACAAAGGCAGTCTTTTTGCTGACGGATCCGGCCGGATTGCCGCCGCACGAACGGATCAGGTCCTCTGCCTGTTTCCGGCTGAGCGTCGGCAGCGTACCGGTCACAACGATGCTCATTCCGCTGAAAACGCCTTCCCCGGCGTGTTCGGGTTCCCTGGGCTGCACCCCGGCCGCCAGCATCGCGTCGATCATCGCAAGGTTCTCCGGGAAACTGAAGTATTCCGTCACGCTTCCGGCAACGACCTCCCCGATGTCCGGAAGGGCCGTCAGCTGTTCCTGCGTTGCCTTTTTCAGGTTTTCCAGCGATCCGAATGCCTGCGCCAGGTCCCTCGCGGTTTTCCTCCCGATGTTCGGAATGCCCAGTGCGAAAAGGAACGCGTCCAGGTCGCAGTGTTTGCTCTTTTCAAGGGACTCGCTGAGGTTTGCCGCCTTCTTTTCCTTGAAGCCGTCCAGCATCAGGAAATCCATCGGTGTCAGCCTGTAAAGGTCCGCTGTTTCGCGGATGCCGGCCTGGTCATACAGCTGGCCGGCGGTCTTCTCGCTCAGCCCTTCGATATCCATGGCTTCACGGCTGGCAAAGTGTGCAATCCGCGCAACTGCCTGCGGCCGGCATGTCTTCCGGTTCATGCAGAACAGGTGCGCGCCGCGCCTGACAAGGATGCTTCCGCATGCAGGGCAGGCCGCCGGGCTTTCAATCGGCTTTTCCCCGGGCTGGATCTCCCCGGCCCGCCCGGTGATCTCCGGAATCACGTCATTGCTTCTCCGGATCCATACGTTGCATCCGATCGCAACGTCTTTCCGCTGGATATCGCCGAGGTTGTTCAGCGTCGCCTTCCGTACGGTAACGCCGTAAAAATCCACCGGCTCCACGTGTGCAAGCGGCGTCAGCTTCCCGGTCCGCCCGAGCTCCCATGTCACGTCAAGGAGTTTGGTAACGGCTTCTTCCGCTTCAAATTTGAATGCGACGGCCCACCGGGGAAACTTTTCTGTAAAGCCCATCTGTTCCCGCAGGGCATTGTCGCCGATCTTGATCACGACCCCGTCGATCAGCCAGTCCAGCGAACTTCTTTCTGCTTCAATCTTCCGGATGCATTGCTCGATTTCAATGCGGCCTGTGCCGCTGCCGAGGAAGGGGCTGACCTGGAAACCGTTCGAACGCAGGAAATCGAGCATTCCGGGCTGCGAATGGTACGGTGCGTTTTCAATGGTGCCGATCTGGTAAAAGAAGGCATCCAGGTGCCGGGAAGCCGTGACGGAAGGGTCGAGGTTCCGCAAAGCGCCGGCGGCTGCGTTGCGTGCGTTCTTAAGGGGCGCTTCGGGATGGGATGCGTTGTATTTTTCCAGAGTGCTGAGCCGCATAATGCATTCGCCCTGCACTTCAAGCAGCCCTTTGTACGGGATTTCCCTCGGCACGCTGTGGATCGTTTTCGCCTGGGCAAGAATGGCTTCCCCGCGGATCCCGTCCCCGCGCGTCGCCGCCTGGACCAGTCTCCCGCCTTCATAGGTCAGGTTCAGCGTCAGCCCGTCAAACTTGTATTCCACATAGTATTGCAGGTTTTGTTTCCCAGCAAGCTTTTCGGTCCTGGCAATCCAGGCATCCAGTTCTTCGATGCTCTGGACTTTGTCCATCGACCAAAGGCGGTTGATATGTGTGTGCTCCTCAAATCCCTTCAGCGTTTCCCCGCCGACTTTTTGTGTCGGGCTGTCCGGCAATACACAGCCGGTTTCTGCTTCAAGCGCCCTGAGTTCGTCATACAGCCTGTCCCACTGCATATCGGAAATATAAGGATCGTCAAGCACATAGTAAGCATAGGAAGCATTGCTGATCTCCCGGATCAGTTCCTCCATCCGCTTTTGCTTCTCGGAATTCATGCTTCATCCTCCAGCCGGATAATTGGTGCAATTGCCAGGGCGAGTTCCTTTTCACCCGCGTTGTCGAAAAGGATCCGGATCCGTGCGTCCTTTCCGCGTCCGGAAACGTCGGTAACCGTTCCTTTCCCGAATTTCGGATGCCGGACGCGTTCGTTGACTGCAAACAGACCCTCTGTGGCCGAAGCTTCAAGGCTGCGCGCCGCGCTGGGGACGATGCCCTTATGCACGCCGGGGATGCTGTCCAGCCCGGCGCCCCGGAAAGTGAGCCTGGTTTTTCCGATCGCCGCTGCCGGGCGGTTTGGTTTTTCATACGGCTGGGGCCGTACAGGAGGCATATCCCGTTTTGCGGCCGGGCCGGCATACCCGGATTGGAACCGGCCTTCGCCGTTCCTGCCGGATGAGGCTTCCGAGATCAGCCTGGCCGGTATTTCCTTCAGGAACCTGCTCGGCGGATTGTGGATGAACTGGTTGTACTGCATCCGTTCGTCTGCGCGGGAAAGGAACAGCCTTTTCCGCGCCCTTGTGATGCCGACATACATCAGGCGCCGCTCTTCTTCCAGCCTGTTTTCTTCGGATACGCTCCGCATGCTCGGAAAAATGTTTTCCTCCATGCCCGGAATAAAAACATTGTCGAATTCAAGGCCTTTTGCGCTGTGCAGCGTCATCATGGTCACAAATCCGCCGCTGTCTGACGCCCGGTCCAGGTCTGTCACCAGGGAAACGTTCTCAAGGTAGCTTTCCAGCGTCGGGTCCTCGTCGTTTTCAGCGAATTCATGCAGCGCGTTCCTGAATTCGTTCATGTTTTCGATGCGGTTCATCGCTTCCTCGGAACCGTCTTTCCTGTATTGCTCCTCAAGCCCTGTTTTTTCAATCAGTGTGTCGACGAAATCCGTAAGCCCCATGCATTCGTTCATCGCGCAGAGCAAAGTCATCATCGAGAAAAATGCATTCACGCTGGCTTTGGCCCGTGAACCCAGTTCGTCAGGCAGTTCGTTCAGGACGCTGAAAAGGGGAACACCCAGCGAAGCGGCCCTGTCGGACAGGATCTGTACCGTCGTTTCCCCGATGGCCCGTTTCGGCGTATTGATAATGCGCAAAAGGGAAATGTCATCTGCAGGGTTCACGATGACGCGCAGGTAGGACAGGATGTCTTTGATTTCCTTTCGTTCATAGAATTTCTGCCCCCCGAAAACCCTGTACGGAATCCCGCTCTTCATCAGGATTTCTTCCGGAACGCGGCTCTGTGCATTCGTCCTGTACAGGATGGCGGAACTGCTGTATCCTTCTCCGCCGCGCTTCAGCGCCGAAATCTCACGGGCCATCCACATGCTCTCGTCGTGCTCGTCTGCCGCCCTGTAAAAGTGGATTTTTTCTCCTTCGCCCTTTTCCGTCCAAAGCTTTTTGTCCTTCCGTCCTTCGTTGTTGGCAATCAGCTGGTTGGCTGCGTCCAGGATATTTGCGGTTGAGCGGTAGTTCTGTTCGAGCCTGATAATCTTTGCGTCCGGATAGTCGTCCTCAAAGTCGAGGATATTGCGGATATCAGCCCCGCGCCATCCGTAGATGCTCTGGTCGTCGTCGCCGACGACGCAAAGGTTCCTGCTTTGGGAAGTCAGCAGGCGGATCATCTCGTACTGCGCTTTGTTCGTATCCTGGTATTCGTCGACCAGGATATAACGGAAACGCTGCCTGTACTGTTCGAGCACAGGGGGGTGTTCGGCAAAAAGCTCCAGCGTTTTCATCAGGAGGTCGTCAAAATCGAGCGCGTTCAGGGATTTCAGCCTGCTTCCGTATTCGGTCATGATGTCGTGGATCAGGCTGGATCTCCTGTCCCTCGCAGACCTGCTGAACCATTCGTCGGCGGTAAGCAGCCTGTTCTTCGCGTCGCTGGTCTTTGCCTTTGCTTCACGGATGGGAATGAACGCTTCGTCGATGTTCAGCTTTTTGTAGATTTCCTTCAGCAGCCTGCCCTGGTCGTCGTCGTCATAGATGACAAAGGAACGGCTGTATCCCAGCTTTTCGATATCCCGGCGGAGGATTCTCGCGCAGGTGGAGTGGAATGTGCTGATCCATGCTTCTGCGGCAGCTTCTGTGCCGATAAGGCCTTCCACCCTGGTTTTCATCTCTCGCGCTGCTTTGTTTGTAAATGTCAGTGCCATGATCCGGTATGCCGGTATGCCGTGGTCGATCATATTGGCGATGCGGTATGTCAGTGCACGGGTTTTTCCGCTGCCTGCCCCTGCAAGGATGAGCACCGGCCCGTCCAGTGTTTCTGCGGCGATCCGTTGTTCCCGGTTCAGCATGCTTAAATCCATTTTTGCGAAATTACTCCTTTTCCATTTCTTCGAGAACACGGTTATATCCGTCTGCGCCGTAGGTCAGGGCGCGGTTGACCCGGGAAATGGTCGCGCTTGAGGCGCCTGTCTGTTCGGCAATTTTCTGGTATGTTTCCTTTTTCCGCAGCAGCACGGCAACTTCAAGGCGCTGGCTGATGCTTTTGATTTCCGGAATGGTACAGAGATCTTCAAAAAAACGGTATGCATCCTCTTCGTTGTGCAGGTGAAGGACTGCCTTCATCAGCAGGTCCGTCTGCTGGTTCCTGACCTTCGGTTCAAACATCTCCGTATCCTCCGTGATTTCACACTTTAGTTCAACAAAATATTTTATCATAATTATATGAAGAAACAATTACGAATCCATCACGAATAAAGATCCGGCGCTGTCCTTCAAAACCGCCGACGGCTTGACTTTTCAACGATATTCTTCTAAACTGAATCAATTGATTCAGGAGGTGACTGGCATGCCAGGCTTGGAGGATCTTTTCGGAATAAATGTGTTCAACGATTCAGTCATGCGCCAGCGTCTTCCGAAGGAAACATACAAAGCGCTGCACAAGACCATTGACGAGGGCCGCCGCCTTGATCCGGAAGTGGCCAGCGTCGTTGCCAACGCGATGAAGGACTGGGCCCTGGAACGCGGGGCGACGCATTATACGCACTGGTTCCAGCCGCTGAATTCGGTCACCGCCGAAAAGCATGACGCTTTCATTTCACCGATGCCGGGCGGCGCTGTGATCCAGGAGTTTTCCGGAAAGGAGCTTGTCCGCGGGGAAGCGGATGCTTCTTCCCTGCCCAATGGCGGCCTCCGCTCCACTTTTGAGGCGCGCGGCTACACTGCGTGGGATCCGACTTCCTATGCGTTCATTAAGGACCATGTCCTTTGTATTCCGACTGCCTACTGTTCCTACGGCGGGGAGGCGCTGGACAAGAAAACCCCTCTCCTTCGGTCCATGGAAGCGCTGAACAAGCAGGCCGTGCGTATCCTCCGTCTCTTCGGCCGCCTGGATGCGACGCGCGTGACGCCCACCGTCGGCCCTGAACAGGAGTATTTCCTCGTCGATAAAGGCCTTTTTGACCGCCGGAGTGACCTGATCTTTGCCGGAAGGACGCTTTTCGGTTCCAAGCCGCCCAAAGGGCAGGAACTCGGCGACCATTTTTTCGGCACCATCCAGGCCCGGGTCCAGGCATTTATGGCGGACCTGAATGAGGAACTCTGGAAACTCGGCGTGCTCGCCAAAACGGAGCATAACGAAACAGCGCCGGCCCAGCATGAAATGGCTCCGATCTATGCCATTGCAAACGTCGCCTGCGACCATAACCAGATCACCATGGAGATGATGAAAAAAGTCGCTTCGCGGCACAACCTGGTATGCCTGCTTGCGGAAAAGCCCTTTGAAGGCGTGAACGGCAGCGGCAAGCACAACAACTGGTCCATGTTCACAAATACGGGCCACAACCTGCTCGACCCGGGTGACAGCCCGCATGAAAGCGCCCAGTTCCTGCTCTTCCTGGCTTCGGTCATCAAGGCGGTCGACGAATACCAGGACCTGCTCCGTGCATCCGTCGCGTCCGCCGGGAATGACCACAGGCTTGGCGGATGTGAAGCGCCCCCTGCCATCATCAGTATTTTCCTCGGGGACGAATTGACTGAAATCCTGGAAGCGCTTGAAGCAGGTGCCAGCTATTCCGGCCGTGAAAAGAAGGATATGACCATCGGGGTCGACGTGCTTCCGAAATTCCCCAGGGATACGACCGACCGGAACAGGACCTCGCCCTTTGCCTTTACCGGAAACAAGTTTGAATTCCGCTCCCTCGGTTCCTCGGCTTCTGTTTCTGACGCAAACGTCGTCATCAATACGATCGTTGCGGAATCCCTTCGCCAGTTTGCAGACGAGCTGGAAAACGCCGCTGACTTCCGTTCCGCCCTGCACGACCTGATCGTCAGGACCATTCATGACCATAAGCGCATCATTTTCAACGGCAACAATTACTCCGAGGAATGGGTCAGGGAAGCTGAAAAACGCGGGCTGCTCTCCCTTCCGTCGACGGTGGAAGCCCTTCCCTGCTATATGGCGGAGAAGAATATCCGCCTTTTCGGGATCCACCAGGTCCTTTCCGAATCAGAACTTCGTTCCCGCCGGGATATCGGCCTCGATTCCTACGCAAAAATGATCAATATCGAAGCGGAAACGATGCTGATGATGAGCCGGCGCCAGATCCTGCCGTCCGTGCTCGCTTATGCCGGAAAGCTTGCCGAAACGCACAACCGCGTCCGGGAAGCGTCCGTCCCCCTCGCCTGCACAAATGGGCTCCTTTCTGAGCTCTGCGGCGAAGCGGATAAGCTGAGCGACTGCATCGATGCCCTGTCTGACGCGCTCAGCAGGAAGCCGGCGGAAAGCACGCCCGAATCCGCCGCCTCCTATATGCGCAACCGGGTGCTGCCGGCCATGGCTGCCCTGCGCGCTTCCGCGGATCATCTTGAGCGGATTACAGACCGTTCATACTGGCCTTTCCCGACGTATGATGAGCTTCTTTTCAGCGTCCGGTAAAGGACGGCATTTCCCAAAGGAAAAGGCAGGCGCCGCGGCGCCTGCCTTTTCCTTTGGGTTTTGCTTTCTGCCTTATCCCTTGTATCCGATTTCGTCTGCGAGCTTCTTCTCGATCACGACGGTTGCGTCGCGGTGCATCCGCATGAAGGTGCAGGGGCATTTCGGATCGATCCTGTCTTCGATGAGGAGCTTTGTGGCGGCTTCCTGCTTGTTTCCGCTGATGATCATCAGCAGCCGCTTCGCGCGCATGATATTGCCCATTCCCATGGTCACGGCATGTGTCGGGACGTCTTCCTTGCTGGCGAAAAACCGCTTGTTGGCTTCAATCGTCGAATCGTCCAGGACTTCCTCGTGTGCGCCGTCATAAAGGGTTTCGCCGGGCTCGTTGAATCCGAGGTGTCCGTCCGGTCCGACGCCGAGCACCTGGATGTCAATATCGGTTTTGTCGAGGATTTCGTTGAACTCTTTCAGGTTGGCGGCAACGTCGCCCGTACCCTTTGCAACATAGGTGTTCTTTTTGTCGATATTGATATGGTCAAACAGGTTGCTGTCCATAAAGTAGCGGTAGCTCTGGTCGTGGGTTCCTTCCAGCCCGACGTATTCATCCAGGTTGACGCTGTGGACGCGGCTGAAATCGAGGCCTTCTTCGCTGCACCTCCGTGCAAGCTCCTTATACATGCCGACAGGGCTGCTGCCGGTGGCAAGGCCCAGCGTGCATTCCGGGTTTGCGCGCACGATCTTTTCGATCACGTCTGCCGCCTTCCTGGCGCCGTCTTCATAGTTTTCCGCAATAATAACCTTCATGTTTTTCCCCTCCGAATTTATTCATGTTTTGCAACAACGGTACCGTTGTTTTTCCAGATGCTTTTTTCGGGGATTGTTCCCCGCACGCAGGAAGTGGGATAGACGTTCGAATCCCTTCCGATCACGGTGCCCGGATTCAGGACGCTGTTGCACCCGACCTCCACCCGGTCGCCGAGCATGGCGCCGATCTTTTTCAGGCCTGTTTCGATCTTTTCATCGCCCGATTTGACGACGACCAGCAGCTTGTCGCTCTTCACGTTGGACGTAATGGAACCCGCGCCCATGTGGCTTTTGTATCCGAGGATGCTGTCCCCGACGTAATTGTAGTGGGGCACCTGGACGTTGTCGAAAAGGATTACGTTCTTCAGCTCCGTGCTGTTCCCGACGACGCAGTTGTCGCCGACCAGCGCGCTGCCCCGGATAAAGGCACCGGGCCGGACCTCTGTTTTATGCCCGATGATGCAGGGCGCGCCGATATAGTTGTTCGGGTAGATGACAGCATCCCTGGCGATCCATACATGCTCGCTGACTTCCTCGAATTCGTCCTTGGGCAGTTTTTCGCCTGTTTCAATGATGAATTCCTTGATTTTCGAAAGGGCCTCCCACGGGTACTCCGTCTGCTCCAGCAGCGAGGCGGCCCTGGTATGGGTAAGGTCATAAAGGTCTTTTGTCTTCAGCATTACTTTTTCACCTCGATCAGATGTCCGCTTTCCTTCATTGCTTCAATGATGGCATCGACATATTTCTCGCATTCTTCAACCGAGCCGGCTTCTGCCATGACCCGGAGGACAGGTTCCGTACCGCTCTTCCGCAGCAGCACGCGGCCGCTGTCCCCGAGGGCTTCGGTGCATGCGTTCACGGCGTCCATCACCTTCTGTTCCGCCAGGGTGCCGTCTTTGTCGTCAACCTTGACGTTCTTCAGCACCTGGGGATACATTTTGCATCCGTCTGCCAGCACGGACAGCGGGAGCTGGGTGTCGATCAGGACGCCCATCAGCATAATGGCCGTGATAATGCCGTCGCCGGTCCTGGCGTGCTTCCTGAAGATAATATGCCCGCTCTGTTCGCCGCCGATCAGGTGGTCGTAAGCCTTCATGTTCTCGTAAACGTACCTGTCGCCGACGGCTGTCTTCTCATAATTGATGCCGGCGGCGTCCAGCGCCTTGTACAGCCCGAAATTGCTCATGATGGTCGTCACGACGGTATTGCTCGGAAGCTGGCCCTTGCTCTTCATGTATTTGGCGCAGATATACATGATCTTGTCGCCGTTGACTTCGTTGCCGTTCTCATCCACGGCCAGGCAGCGGTCCGCGTCGCCGTCAAAGGCGAAGCCGATGTCCAGTTTGTTTTCCTTGACGTAGCTTTTCAGGCTTTCAATGTGCGTGCTTCCGCAGTCCTTGTTGATGTTGAGTCCGTCGGGCTTGTCGTGGATCACGTAGGTCTTGGCCCCGAGCGCGTTGAAAACCGCAGGTCCGATCATCCAGCTGGATCCGTTGGAACAGTCCAGGGCCACTTTGTGGTCGTCAAAAGGCCTGACCGCCAGGTTGGTCAGGTATCCGATGTAGCGGTTCCGGCCGGTGTAGAAGTCAACCGTGCAGCCGATTTTGTCGCCGACAGCAAACGGAATCTCCTCAATTTCCCCGTCGATGTACTTCTCGACTTCGTTCTGCAGTTCGTCGTCCATTTTTTCGCCGTTGCCGTTCATCAGCTTGATGCCGTTGTCGTAATACGGATTGTGGCTGGCGGAAATCATGACGCCGCAGTCGAACCCTTCCGTGCGTGTGATGTAGCTGACGCAGGGCGTTGTGGTCACATGGAGCAGGTAAACGTCGGCACCGGAAGAGGTAATGCCTGCCGCCAGTGCATTCTCATACATGTAGGAAGAACGCCTGGTATCCTTGCCGATAACGATCCTGGCCCGGTCGTCCAGGTGTTTTTTCCCGAAGTACCATCCAAGAAACCGACCCGTTTTAAACGCGTGGGAAGCCGTCAGGTCAGCCCCTGCTTTTCCGCGGAAGCCGTCGGTTCCAAAATACTTGCCCATAAAGCACCTCCGATGAATAATTGATGCTCACAGCAGTCCTGCGATGTGAACAGATGTATTATAACGTCTTATCCATGGCTTGTCAAGAAGGAAGCCCGCATCTGCGGCTTCCTTTCTTTTCGGGGATCACCCTTTGTCGCCGGTTATGCCTTCCGCCTTTGGTTCTTCAGGCTTTTCGGTCACATTGCCGCTGCTTTGCAGCCTTTTTGCCTTTTCCCTTTTCAGGATAATCTTTTCAAGCACGACGTCCCCGACGCCGACGATCAGGAACAGGTAGAATGTGAAGAAGCGCCATGTCAGCAGCGCCATGCCGATCGTGCCGTTCAGGAAAATTTTCCCGAAGTAAAGCACAAAACCGCCTTCCTGGGCGCCGCTGGAACCGGGCAGCGGTGTATAGCTCGCGCTGACGTAAAGCAGGCAGCTCAGCGTCAGCAGCTGGTACCACTGCGTTCCGTGCTGCCCGAAGGCATGGTATACAAAGATGACGGTGCCCGTCATGGCAAGCAGGCTGATAAAGCTGCACAGGAACTGGATGGCGATCTGGCCCGGACGCCTGAGCAGGTCGCGCATCGCCTTGTTGTAGGTGTCCAGCGCTTCCGTCACTTTTGCAATCGTCGCTTCTTTGTTCCGGATCAGGCGGATCCTGTGGAGGATGCCTATGAGCCAGTTTGCGAAGCCCTGTATCCACCGGCGCTTCCATGTCGCCATGACGATGAGCGGTATGACGGAAAAGTTAATGACCCATCCGACGCGCACAACCCACATGACGCCGCCCAGCTGTTCGTACACAAAAGGCCTGTTCAGCAGGAACAGCACGAGGCTCATCATGCAGATGATAAACTGGTTGCAGAAAAAACGGATCGTTACCGCCATCGTGCCGTATCCGACAGGGATACCGGCTTTCCGGAGGGAATTGACCTGCATGGGCTGTCCGCCGGCGGCGCTCGGGGTGATATTGCTGTAGTAATATCCGATCAGGGCGACGTTAATGGTCCTGCCGATGCTGATTTTGAATTTTTCCCGCCGGAGGTAACACCAGTAATTCATGCCGTCAAAAACCGTACAGACGACCCAGCAAAGGAAAATACCCGCAACCCACCACAGGTCAAGGGTTGCGATAGCGCCCCATGCGTCTTTCAGTTCCGTATTGCTGAAAGCAATAAAAAACACAGCAGTTACAGAAGCCGCAATGAAGAAAAAACTCAGGAACTTTTTGAGTTTCACCGACATGCTTTCCTCCCGTAATGCTGTATAATCAAAATTTGCATAGCAAACTTTATAATTTTACCCTATTTTTGCATTTCTGTCAAAATTTGTCCGGACTGTTTCCGCGGAAAAACCGGAAAGCTTCAAAATCGAAATGGCTCCCCGGCAGGAAAACGAAGGATACCCTACAGTTTCCGCCCGGTACGCTGACGGAAAAGTCCTGTTCGCTTTCCCCGTTTCCGCGGAAATCTGCCGCTTCGTTCTGTTCCTCTCCGTTTTCGCCCCGGATACGGATCGTAATCGGATGGATATCCCTGTCCGTTTTCCCGCGGATCATGACACCGCACCTGCCCGCCGGGCCGAAATCCATATCGTCAAACACGATGGAAACGTTGTTTCCGATTTCACGGACTGCCGTTCCGTCGGTGCGGTAGGAATCACCGTAAACCTGGTCTGCTTCGGAAGGATAATGCAGGGAAAAGGCACGGCTCTGCCGTACAAAGGAGAAACCCTTCATATGCACCTTCTGTTTCATCCGGAAGCACAGGCAGTGGATGCCTGTCAGGCGCACCGGCAGCCGGTACGTTTCTTCCTGGTACTGATTCCAGATGCTTGGCTTTTCATAATGGAGCACGGAGATAAGCTTTCCGCCTGATCCCGGAATACCGTCATAAAGCTCAATTTCGTACGGTTTACCGTCAAGGGCAAAGATCGGCAATACCAGCGTGTCGGAACCGGACCTGCCGAAATCGACCCGGCTGAATCCGGCCATGCTTTCGCCTTCACGGCTGAAAGCAATCCCCTTCTCGTTGCCGCATCCGATTTCTCCCTCGCTCAGGTCGTAAAGCCCGGCGCTGATGAACCCGTACGGGTCCAGTGACGGATTTCCGATGCCTTTCGCGCTGAATTCGATCTGGCTGATGATTTCCGGGTGGTCGTCCGCGTTTCCGCCCAGCGCCCTCAGGCAGTAGCTGCCGTCGCCTTTTGCAGTAACCCTGACCCTGCTTCCTTCCGTTTCAAGGACGGCAAAGGGAGATTCAATCCCTGCTTCATTGGTAACCTGCCATTGGATCGGCTGTCCCTGTGCGTTCGCTGGATACTTCCGGTATTCGAATTCACAGGATGGATTTTCCTTCGTCAGCTCCCGGGGTCCCAGTGCGCGGAGCTCGATTTTCCGTACAGGGATCAGTCCGCATGTTTCCGGTTCATCGGGAATCCGCATGGTGCAGGAGGTGCCCGGCACGGTTGCGGCTTCGGAATACGGAATACGGATTTCCGCGGAAACGCCGGCCGTGCTGCAGACGCGTACGGCGGTGTCCTGTTTGAGTCCGTTGGAGGCGATGATCAGCAGCAGTTTTCCGCTGAACAGCCGCCGGCTGCTTTGTTTATACCCGTCAGGATCGGTGGAATCCCCGTTATCCGTTCCGGCCAGGTATCCGCCTCCCGTAACGGAGATGCTGACGCGGTCCCTTGCGTTGTCGACCGGATGTCCGGACGCGTCGGCCGCCTGCACGGTGACGAAGGCAAGGTCCCGGCCGTCGCTGAGCAGGCTTCCGTCTTCGCACGTGAGCCGGAAGGACGCAGTATCCCCCGGTGTGCAGCGGATATCTTCACAGAGGACGTTGCCCCGGCTGTCAACCGCCCTTGCCCGGATTTCCCCCGCTTCATACGGTACTTTCCATACGGGCAGGCATTCCTCCGGAACGTCCCTGCTGACACGTTTGATGCCGAGGGAACGGCCGTTCAGCAGCAGTTCTGCCTGCCGGAAGTTTGTCATCACCGGAACGTCGATCATCTGGCCCGGATTCCAGTCCCAGCTGACGCCGATATGCAGCACCGGCTTGTCCGTCCACAGGCTTTGGAAAAGATAATAGGGATCCTTCGGAAAGCAGGCGGTATCCGCCTGGCCGAAATAGCAGCTTCGCGTATGGTAAGGCGTCGGCTCGCCGATGTAGTCGATGCCGGACCAGATAAACTGGCCCATGCTGAAGCCGCATTTCAGGTCGTCGATGATCATTTTCCGCAGGTCGTCTGCGCCCCAGCTCGTATTGCTGTTTCCGAGCGCGCTGCACTGCAGGTCGGATTCGCTCATGATGCTCTTTTCAATCGGGAAATGGTAGATTCCGCGGCTGCTCAGCACGCTGGCGGTTTCGCTGCCGTAAATGACCCAGTCCGGATGCGCCCTGTGGTGTTCTTCGTAAAGCTTTTCCCCGTAATTGTATCCTGCGACTTTCACGACGTCGGCACAGCGCTGTCCGCCTTCCCACGGCATGTAATTGCAGCCGAAAGTAACGGCTGCGTGCTGTTCGGGGTCATGGTGACGGACCTGGTTCATGAGCATGGTGCACACCTCTGTCCCCCGGAGGTCTGCATGCATGTCGTAAATCTCGTTTCCGACGGACCACATGATGACGCTCGGATGGCAGCGGTCCCGCCGGATCCAGAGGGCAACGTCCTCAGCTTCATGGTCTTTGAAAAAACGGGCATAATCGAATTCGGTTTTCGGCCTTTCCCACATGTCGAAAGCCTCGTCGATGACAAGGATGCCCAGTTCGTCGCACAAATCCAGCATCGCGGATGCCGGGGGATTGTGTGAAGTGCGCAGGGCGTTGACGCCCATTTCCTTCATCAGGAGCAGCTGGCGCCGCGCGGCTTTTTTGTGGAAAGCCGCGCCCAGCGCTCCCAGGTCGTGATGGAGGCATACGCCTTTCAGCTTCACCCGGCGTCCGTTCAGCAGGAAACCCTTATCCGGGGAAAATGCCGCAGAACGCAAGCCGAACCGTAATTGACCGAAGTCTTTTTTATACTGGTAGCAGAGCGTATACAGGACAGGCCGGTCCACATCCCATGCTTCCGCGTTCGGAAGGAAGATGCTTGCCGCAATTTTCCCTCCTGTACCGGTGGTTTCCCCGGCAGCGATTTCCTTGCCGCCGGCGTCAAGGATCCGGTATGAAAACAGACCGGGTTCTGTTCCTGTTGTTTCAGCGGAAAGCGCTGCGCGCCATCCTTCACCCTCCTGTTTTTCTGCCAGGTAAAAGCTGTCCGGAACAATATGGTCGGCAGGCCATTCCATCAGCGTGACGTCCCTGAAAATCCCGCTTCCGGAATACCACCTGGAATTCGGGCTGCGGTGCCGGATATGCACCGTGATTTCATTTGCGCCGGGATGGATTTTCCCGGTCAGTTCGGCATGGAAGGCTGTGTATCCGTAGGCATGTTCGGCAACGGCCTTTCCGTCAAGGAGGATCTCGCAGTCCATGTACACGCCGTCGAAATGGATGGCGCATGCTTCCGGCACACGGTCAAATACGATTGTCCTCCTGTACCAGGCGTCGGCGCTTTCATATAAATCCTTTTGCCAGATCAGCCAGTCATGCGGCAGGTCAACTTTTTTCCATCCACCTGCAGCGCATGCCTGCCGGTAATTGCTTTCAACCGGAAGCTTCAGGAATTCCCATCCGTCGTTCAGAAGGCGTTTCATATCGTTTTCCCCTTTAATTCAAATTGTTTCCTGTTTCAGCTTCCTGTTCATCAGGTCCATCACGATCTCTTTGGGATCGGCTCCGTTCTGGACCACATCCCGTACAGCCTGGATCAGGGGCATGTCCATCCCGTATTTTTCGCACAGCGAGATTGCCGCGGGCAGCGCGTTCACGCCTTCGACCACCATGCCGACTTCGTCCAGTGCTTCCCGGGGCGTTTTCCCCTGCCCGATCAGGATTCCTGCCCGATTGTTGCGGCTGTGGTTGCTGGTTGCGGTAACGATCAGGTCCCCGATGCCCGCCAGGCCGAAGAATGTCCGCTCGCTGCATCCCATCGCCAGGCCCAGGCGGCGGATTTCTTCCATCCCGCGGGTAATCATGGCCGCACGCGTGTTGTCCCCGTATCCGAGGCCCTTGGCGATGCCGACAGCAAGGGCCTCGACGTTTTTCAGCGCCCCGCAGATCTGCACGCCTGTTTTGTCCGCATTGGTATACGGGCGGATGCATGTGCCCTCAAAAATCTTCTGCACTTTTTCCGCACGCGCAGTGTCCCCGTCGGCAACGACAATCAGCGTCGGCATGTCACGGGCGACTTCTTCCGCATGCGTGGGCCCGCTGATCGCTACTGTATACGGCTTTTCCCGGCCGTTTTTTGCAAATGCGTCCTCAATCACGTCCGTCAGGGTCATCAGGGAATCCTTTTCAATCCCTTTCGACGCGTTGATCCAGATGGCTTTCCCGGCCTCCGGAAAGGCAGAAAAGGCAGCTGCGGTATCACGGACAAAGATGGATGGAACGGCATTCAGGATAAATTCGGCCCCGGATACCGCTTCGCCGGGATCCGCAGTAAACCGGATTTCATCCGGGATCCTGATTCCCGGAAGGTTCGGCGCTTCCCGCGTCCTGTCCAGGGCGGCCGCTTCCTCGGGGAATTTGCTCCAGGCCGTAACCCGGAAACCGTTCAGGCACAGGACGCGTGCAAGTGCGATTCCCCATGTTCCCGAACCGAGTACTGTGATTTTCCTCATTGCGCTTCATCTCCGTCTGTGGTGTATTCAAGATGGAGCTCGTTCGTTGACGCGTAGGCTCCCTGGATATCCAGCTGGTATTTCAGGTGGACGGATCCTTTCCTTTCACCGATGCTGCAATGGACGCCCCGGGAAAAAACGGCCATATCCATGTTTCCGAAGGGCGTATGGTAGGTCCCTTCAAAACGCTGTTCAGGCATGAATACCATTGTATTGGAGTATTCACCCTTCCTGGTCATCGTCACGCGGTTTTTCTCCATGGACAGCGTAATCAGGGCGTTCGTGATTTCGCCCGTTTCCTCGTCCTGCTGGGATTCTGTATATTCAAGGATAGCTTTATGGTCTGAATCCATGAAAAGCTTCCCTTTCGTCATGAACTGAATCGGGTATTCCGGTGTGTGTTCATATCTTGCGATGGCAAGCAGGTTAATCAGCACTTTCTTTTCCGCGGACATACGGCCGGCACCCTCCTTTCCTGTGTCAATTCTACAACGTTCGCTGCATCCGTGCAAGTGACTTCCGGCAGCCGTGCATACTTGCCTTTTGCACTTTGAAGGTATATGATGCGGATATCAAAGAACCGGAGGTTTCCATGCTCCTGAAGGCATTTGCAAAGATCAACTGGTCCCTGGATATCACAGGCGTCCGTCCGGACGGGTACCATCTTATGGATATGGTCATGCAGCCTGTTTCGCTTGCGGACGACATCCTCCTGGAACCGGCTTCCTCGCTTTCCATCCGGACCGACGGGTATCCGCGCTCCAGGGCGGATGAAAGCAACCTTGCCTGGAAAGCGGCCGATCTCCTCCGCAAAACGTTCGGAATCAGCAGCGGCGTGCGGATCGGGCTCCATAAAAGGATCCCGATGGGGGCCGGCCTCGGGGGCGGCAGCGCCGACGCAGCCGCCGTCCTGTACGGGCTCAGCAGGATGTGGAACCTGAACCTGGGCGATGGAAAAATCGCGGAAATCGGGCTTGCCCTCGGGGCGGATGTGCCTTTCTGCCTGCACGGCGGCCTGGCCAGGACCCGCGGGATCGGGGAAATCCTTGAAAGGAAAGAGTGCAGGGCGAATTACTGGCTGCTCGTCGTGCAGCCCTGCCGTGCCCTGAGTACGCGTGAAATCTTTGCCGCCTACGCTGCGGCGGACGTAAGGCATCCGGATACGGAAAACGTGCTGGCGGCGCTTTCCTCCGGTGATACTTCGCTGCTTTCCGCTTCCGTTGGCAATGTACTGGAGCCCGTTTCCGCCTCGCGCTGCCCTGAAATCCGCGAAGCTGTCGGTGCGCTGTCTGCGTCCGGCGCTTTCCTGTCCGCAATGACCGGCAGCGGCAGTGCAGTCTTCGGTGCATACCGTTCCGGGGCCGCTGCGGAAAAAGCCATGAAAATGCTTTCCGGACGCTACAGGATCATTCATCTGTGCCACACGCAGACCGACAGCATCCGGATCATGGAGGACTGATTCCCATGAAAAAAACCCTTGGCTGTATCAGGAAGGCGGACCAGGATTTCCGCCTGATTGAGGACGGCGACACGATAGCTGTCGGCGTTTCCGGCGGCAAGGATTCGCTGCTCCTGCTCCATGCGCTTTCCCTTTACCGCCGCTTTACGCATAAGCATTTTTCAATCCGCGCCGTAACGGTGGACAACGGAATCGGCAATCCGGATTTTTCTGCGGTTTCGGACCTTTGTGAATCGCTGGAAATCCCTTACCTGGTCAAAAAGACGCAGATCGGCGAAATCATTTTTGACTATCGGAAGGAGAAGAACCCCTGTTCCCTCTGCGCGAAGATGCGGCGTGCCGTGCTTGCCAATACATGCCTTGAAACCGGGTGCAACAAACTGGCCCTCGGCCACCACAGGGAGGACGCTGTCGAAACGCTCCTGCTTTCCCTTTTCCACGAAGGGCGGTTCCGGACTTTCCATCCCGTATCCAGGATGAGCCGGACGGGCATCACGGTAATCCGCCCCCTGGTTTACCTTCCGGAAAGCCATGTGGTGCATATGCAGAAGGTGCTCAGCCTACCGGTCGTCCCTTCGCCATGCCCCGTAAACGGCAAAACGGAGCGCCAGGCCATGCACGAACTGCTCCGCGGAATCAGGCAGGTTTTCCCGGATGCTACCGAGCGCCTGCTGCATGCGCTGCAGAACGAACCCTATGAGTTATGGCAGAAGGATCAGGAAAAGGAAGGATAAGCCTTCCTTTTTTGCTGCATGATCCGTTTTCCGGGCTCTTATTTTTCCCCGAAAGATGCGTTTTTCTCTTTTTTTTCCGCCCCTGCCGTGATATAATGAATCGATTTGTGTATCAAGGAGATTTTTGCTGTGGCTGGAAAAAACTCGAACTTCAACCGTAAATCTGGCGGCACTGGTTTCCTGGTAACAGCGGGGATCATCTTCCTCGCCCTCAAGGGGCTTCCCGGGCTGCTTCTCGGCGTGGTCATCGGCGCCGGTGTCGGCGCGATTGCCAGTATCATGGGCAGCAAGCTGGATACGACGACGCATAACAAGCGCGATATCGAACGCATGCAGGCAGAAGAAATCCAGCGCAAGGCGGAGGAAGAACGCAAGCGCAGGGAAGAAGCATCCAGGATCCCGCTGACCGGCAACGAGCAGGCGGACAATGTCATCCTCAAAGGGCAGGAAATGCTCAATACGATCCGGGATGAGAATATCCTGATTACCGACGAAACCCTTTCCGCCCAGATGGATACCCTCAGCGACAAATGCCAGCAGATCTTCCGCACCGTGTCGGAAGAACCTGCAAAAGCGCCCCACGTCCGCAAGTTCATGAACTACTACCTGCCCACCACCCTGAAAGTCCTCGCGAATTACAGGACCATGCAGGAGCGCGGCGTATCCTACCAGGATATGCTCCAGGCGCGGGATTCTGCCATTCGCTGCATGAACATGGTGCTCACGGCGTGCCAGAAGCAGATCGATGCCCTGCACCGTGAGAATATGCTCGATATCTCCACTGATATCGATGTGATGGAGCAAATGCTCAAGCGGGACGGTTACGCCGATAATGAGATCCTTGCAAACCAGCGGATCGGCACGGCCAGGACTGCTGCCGAAGCGCAGATGAGGACTTCGTCCGCCCCGATCCTGAACTTCCCTGACGCCGGCGGCGAGGACAGGAACGATACCCACGCCTCTTCGTCCGCCAACGGATCGGTATATTAATTGAAGGAGGATAAACAAATGCCAGAATCCAATCCCATGCTGCAGCTTTCCCTTGCGCCTTCCGCCCCGGAACCTGAAGCCCCGGGCGCCGGCGAGAGCATTCAGCAGGCTCCCGCATCCGCCGCTCCCGAAGCCGCTGCCCCCAAGCTCGACGAAAGCCAGCTGACCGAAGCGGAAAAAAAGGCCATCGATGAATTTATCCAGAAGGTTGACGTGACCAATCCCGATCATGTCCTCCTCTTCGGTGCAGATGCCCAGAAACGCATTGCGGACTTTTCCGAAACCGCCCTGGAAGCCGTCAAGACCCAGGAAACCGGCGAAGTCGGCAACATGCTTGTGAATCTCGTTGCCGAGCTCAAAGGATTCCAGAAGGATTCCGAGGAGCCGAAGGGCCTTGCAAAGCTCTTTGCCAAAGGGGAAGACAAGATTACGCGGATGAAGGCGCGCTACAGCAAGGTTTCCGCCAATGTGGAAAATATCGCCGGGTCCCTCGAAGGGTACCAGACGCAGCTGCTCAAGGATGTCGCCATGTTTGACCGCCTGTACGACCAGAACAGCGATTATTTCCATCAGCTGACCCTGTATATCATCGCCGGCGACAAGAAGCTCGCCCAGGTCAGGGCAACCGACCTGAAAGCCCTCCAGGATAAAGCCGCGCTTTCCGGCGACGCCATGGACGCCCAGAAGGCAAACGACCTTGCTGCCCAGTGTGACAGGTTTGAGAAAAAGCTCTACGACCTGAAGCTGACCCGGCAGGTTTCGATCCAGATGGCTCCGCAGATCCGCCTGCTCCAGAACAACGACAGCCTGCTTGTCGAACGGATCCAGTCGACGCTTTCCAACACGCTCCCCCTCTGGAAGAGCCAGATGGTGCTCGCGCTCGGCATGCACCATTCCCAGCAGGCGCTCCAGGCCCAGACAGCTGTGACCGATATGACCAACGAACTGCTCCGGAAAAACGCGGAAGCCCTGAAGATCGGCACAATCCAGACCGCCAAGGAAGCAGAGCGCGGCATCATCGATATCGAAACGCTGGTGCAGACGAACCAGGACCTGATCGATACGATCAACGAGGTCATGAACATTCAGTCCGAAGGCCGTGCAAAGCGCCTCGAAGCTGAAAAAACGCTCTATAACATGGAAGCTGAGCTCAAAAAGAAGCTGCTTTCAACCAGTATCTGATCAGGGTTTTGAATCAGGCCCGGCCATACAGCCGGGCTGTTTTCAAAGGTACGGAAAAGGGAGTTGATACAGGTCATGCGGGTGATCGGTTTAACGGGGAGCATTGCCTGCGGGAAATCCACCGTCAGTGCATACCTCGTTTCCCATGGCTTTCCGGTAATCGACGGTGACCGCATCTCCCGCGGGCTGACGGCATCCGGATCCCCTGTCCTGGAAGAAATCCGCCGGGCTTTCGGCCCGGATGTCTTCTATGGGGACGGTACGCTCAACCGCCGCCGCCTGGGCAGGCTGGTATTCAGCGATCCGGCTTCCCGCAAGGTGCTCGACGACCTGATGGCTCCGTATCTTCTCCGCGAAACCCGCCGGCAGGTTGATGCCGCCGCTGCTTCCGGGGCCCCGCTCTGTTTCCTCGATATGCCGCTCTTGTTTGAGAAGGGCTATGACCGCCTTTGTGATACGGTATGGACCGTCTGGCTGCCTGAAAAAGTCCAGCTCGAACGGCTGATGCAAAGGGACGGTTTCACGGCTGAAGAAGCCATGGACAGGATCAGGTCCGTGCTTTCTTCCGATGAAAAAGCCGCCCGGGCAAACCGTGTGATTGACAATTCAGGTCCGGTGGAACAGACATATGCGATTGTATCCGGACTCCTGTCGGAGGAATCGGCTTTCATGGCAAGGAGTCAGTCCCCTCGTCGGAGCGCCCGGGCGCAGCAGGATAACCGCCCGGATGCTGTCCCGCCCGTGCCTCCGGTTTCCGCGGTTCCGCAGGTGATGGAAAGGCCTGCCTCTTCTTCCCGGAAGCGTACGCCGAGAAAGGCAGAATGGCGCCTTCCCCTGTGGCTGAAGTCTTCCCTGGTTACTGCCGCCGCCCTCCTCATGGTCGGGATCACCGCTTTCCTGCTGATGAATGCATACCTGAAGAATTGCAGGGACCGGCATGCGGAAGAACAGGCAAACATCGACCGGCAGTATCCCCTCCTTTACCGGTCCATGATTGAGGAATCTGCCGCCGAGTTCAATCTTTCCCCTGCCTTTGTCGCTGCCGTGATCCGGAATGAGAGTTCTTTCAATCCAAGGGCCGACTCCGGCGTCGGCGCGCGCGGGCTGATGCAGCTGATGCCCGATACGGCTGAATGGATTGCAGGAAAGCTGAGGGTAACGGGATACGCGTTCGAGCGGATGTATGACGCCGCTTCCAACATTCGTTTCGGCTGCTGGTACCTGAATTATCTCTCCGGTTTGTACATGGGCGATCCCGTCGCCGTAACGGCGGCGTATCACGCCGGCCAGGGGCAGGTGAAGGTTTGGCTTTCCGATCCCCTGCTCAGCGAAAACGGTTATTCGCTGCCGGTCGGTTCCCTGCCGGAGGGCCCCACGAAAAAATACGCTGGAAGGGTGCTGAGAGATTATGGAATCTATCAGGAAAAGTATTTTATGCCTGATTTGCTGCCTCCTGATCGTGACGGCGGCCTGTCCGCAGGCTGCAGCCAGTGAAATCGGGGACAGTATCACCATTGCGATCCAGTCTTCAAAAACGCTGATGATCCGGCCTTTTGAGCCTGTCGAATATGATATCCTTTCAGCGTACCATGCTGTGTATGAATCCCTGGTCACGCTGGACGACGCTTTTGTTCCGCGGCCCTGCCTGGCTGAAAGCTGGGAAGAAACTTCTTCCGGCAGGTACTGGACATTCCATCTCCGCACCGACGTGCGTTTTTCGGACGGAACCCCGCTGACCGCCCGTGACGTCGTCGCCTCTGCCAATTACATCCTTGCCAAGGCCAGGGATGAAAACATCGCGGACCACGGGTACTACCAGAACCTGAACCGTTTTGTGGACACGGTCACCGCCAAGGATGAATACACCGTCGTGGTAAAGGCAAAACGTCCTTATTACGGCATCCTTTTCCAGATGACCTTCCCGGTTGTCCCGGAAGCGTATGTCGCTACGGATAATCCGCCCGGCTCCGGCCCGTATATTATCACGGAATTCCATGCGGGCGAACTCATGTGGCTTTCGGCCAACACAAACTGGTGGAAAGCACAGCCGCAGATCAAGGAAATCCTCTTCCAGTTCAGGAACACATCGTCTGCGGTCGTCGAGAGCTATGAATTTGCCCAGGTTGAAGCCGCGTTCACGCGTTCTGTGGCCGGGGCCCAGCATAAAACCAGCGCCAATTCGCTGACCATGTCTTACCGCACCTACCAGCTTGAATGCCTGTATATGAACAACAATGCCAGGGAACTGACCCTGGAGGTCAGGCTTGCCATCCGGAACCTGATCGATAAAAGCAAAATCATTTCCACGGCATACATGGGCCTGGCCGTACCGACAAATTTCCCCTTCTATCCGGGAACCTGGATGTATAACGAAAGCCTGGACGCTTCGTTCACCCACGATATTGAGGAAGCAAAAAAGCTCCTCGCGGAAGCCGGCTGGGAAGATTCGGATGACAACGGGGTGCTGGACAGGGTCAACGGAAACGGGGAAGCCGAAAACCTCCACCTTCGCTTTTACTATTACGAAGAGCCGGACAACGATGTCCGGGAGGAAACGGCTAACATCATCGCTACCTCCCTTGCGGAAGTCGGAATTGACTGCAAAATCACACCGATGACGATGACCGGGCTCCAGGAAAAGCTGAAGAACGGCCAGTTCGACCTTGCCCTCATTGCGTTCTCCATGGATGTCACGCCGGATCCCGGGTTTATGCTGATGTCAGAGAACTACAGGAGCGGCAATTACAATAAGTATAAAAACACGAAGATGGATGACCTCTTCAAAAGCCTCCGGAAACAGACCACCCAGGAAGGCTACCGCGAAAAGCTGATGGAAATCCAGTATCTCTTTATGAACGACTGTCCGTTTGTCTGCCTCTACTGGCGGACGGGCAACGTGATTTCAAGGTATATGTATACCACCTGCAGGGATGTCAGGGAATTTGAACTGCTTCGGGGAATTGAATCTTTCACGACGCAGTGATTTTGGGGAGGAACTTCGGATGAACTGGATCGAAATGGTTGTCCATACCACTACCGCCGGATCGGATTGGGTATCTGACCTGCTGATAGAGCTCGGGGCCTCCGGTACGATGATTGAAGACAGGGCGGATATCCCGGATCCGTCCAAACCCCACGGTATCTGGGAAATCATTGATCCCAAGCTCCTGGAGAACATGCCTGAGGACGTACTGGTGCATGCCTGGTTTTCGGCTGATCCCGGTTTTGCCGCCATCAGCGCTTCCCTGGACGCCCGCCTGGACGAAATGAAAACGCTTCGACCGGATTACGGCCCGCTGCTGACGGATACACGCACTGTGTCTGACGAAGCCTGGTCGGAAGTGTGGAAAAAATATTATAAGCCGTTCTATGCTGCCGATCACCTTGTCATCAAGCCGACCTGGGAAGCCTTTACCCCGGCGCCGGGGGACAAAATCATAGAGATAGATCCCGGCATGGCGTTCGGCAGCGGTACGCATGAAACCACGGGTATGTGCATCACGCTGCTGCAGGAAACCATCCGCGGCGGCGAGGAAGTCATCGATGTCGGCACCGGCAGCGGCATCCTTGCGGTTGCGGCAGCGCTGCTGGGCGCGGGACACGTGCTTGCCGTCGATATTGATCCCGACGCCGTCCGTGTCGCATCCGAAAATGTCTGCCATAACCGCGTGGAACAGGTCGTAACCGTGCAGGAAGGCGATCTCCTGAAGAATGTCGACAGCGTCTGCGATATCTGCGTCGCAAACATTATTTCGGATATCATCATCGCCTTTGCCGCGCCCCTGATGAAGCATATCCGTCCCGGCGGCCTGTTTATCTGCTCCGGCGTCGTCCGCGAACGGACGGAGGAAGTTGCTGCAGCCCTCAAAGACGCGTCCTATGAAATCCTGAAAACGGTGCAGCGCGGAGAATGGTCCGCTTTCCTTTGCAGGAGGAACAGCTGATGCACCGGTTCTATGCAGCGCCCGGGAATTCGTCGCCTTCCCGCTTCGGGCTCGATGAAGCCGACAGCTACCATGCTTTGCATGTCCTTCGCCTGGGCCCCGGGGATCAGGCTGAAGTCGTTTTCCGGGGCGAACGGTACCTGGCCGTGATCGAATCCTGCCAGGGAACAGGCGTTACCCTGGCGCCCCTGGAAAAGCTTCCGTCCACCGAGCCCCGCCTTTCCGTAACGTTGTTCCAGGGCCTTCCGAAGGGAGACAAAATGGACCTGATCGTCCAGAAAGCCTGTGAACTCGGTGTCGCCCGGATTGTTCCGGTTTCGTTTTCCCGCAGCATCGTGAAGCTTGCGGACAAAGATTCGCAGCGGAAAACGGAGCGGTGGAGGAAAATTGCCCGTGAGGCCGGAAAGCAGTCCGGCCGGTGCGTGGTGCCCGAAATTGACCCCGTGATCCCTTTCCGGTCCCTGCCTTCCTGTTTTCCTGCCTGCACCGCCGTCGCGGTGCCGTGGGAAGAATGCGGGGAAGGCGGCCCGCTCTCCTTTGTTCGCCGCCATCCGTCCCTCCCTTCCCTCGGGATCGTCATCGGGCCCGAGGGCGGAATCTCACCCGAAGAAATGGATGTCATGCTCCGGCACGGATGTGAAGCCATCACGCTCGGCAGCAGGATCCTGCGTACGGAAACGGCCGGGCTTGCGGCTGTCAGCGTTTTCTTCGGCCTTTACGGTGAAATGGAGTAATTAATGAAAACAATTGCGTATCACACCCTTGGCTGCAAGGTCAACCAATATGACACCCAGGCCATGGAGGAACTCCTTTCCGCTGCAGGATATACGACTGTCCCTTTCCCCGGGAAAGCGGATATTTACCTGATCAACACCTGCACCGTGACGGGGACGGGGGATAAAAAAAGCCTGCAGCTGGCCCGCCGCCTGAAAAGGGAGTGTCCCGGCAGCCTGGTTGTCCTGTGCGGATGCCTGGCCCAGCTGAAGGGAAAAGAACTCCTGCAGGCAGGAGCGGACCTCGTGGTCGGCACCCAGTACCGCAGCCGGATCGTTTCCCTGCTGGACGATGTCATCCGGTCGGGAGAGCCTTGCTGCGCTGTGGAGCCGCTGGCGGAAAACACTGTTTATGAACCGCTGTATGTGACCCGCCATGCGGAGCATACCCGCGCGGTCATGAAAATCCAGGAAGGCTGCCGGAACCGCTGCACATATTGCATTATTCCCGAGGTCAGGGGCCCTGTCCGTTCGCGCCCCCTGGAAAGCATTGCTGCGGAGGCGTCGCGCCTCGCTGCTGCCGGATACAGGGAAATCGTGCTGGCGGGAATCCATCTCTCTTCCTACGGGAAAGACTTTGATCCGAAGCTCACCCTGCTCGACGTGCTGGATGTCCTCGAACATACGGAAGGCATCCTGCGCATCCGCCTGGGCTCCCTCGAGCCGCGGATTGCGACGGAATCCTTCGCATCCTCCCTGAAAGGCTTTTCAAAGCTCTGCCCCCAGTTTCACCTGGCCCTCCAGTCCGGCAGTGATTCGGTGCTTCGCCGCATGAAACGGCAGTATAATGCATCGGTATACCTGGACGCCGTTGCGAACCTTCGGGCCGTCTTCCCCCTGGCCGCTTTCACGACGGATATCCTGACCGGTTTCCCGGGGGAAACGGAAAGCGAATTTGAAGAAACGGCCGGGATGATCCGGAAAGTCGGATTTGCGAGGATCCACGTCTTTCCGTATTCTCCCCGCCCCGGCACCCCCGCCGCCGCGATGGACGGCCAGCTTACGGAAGCTGAAAAGCAGTCCAGGGCCAGGAAACTGATTGCCCTGGGGAAGGAAGTTTCACACATTTACGCACGGCAATGGGTCGGTAAAACGGTGGCCGTACTTCCCGAAGAAACGGTCGGCGGCTGCTGGATCGGATACACGCCCGAATACCTTCGGGTCAGGCTGGATCCCCGGTCGGTCTGCACAGCCGGAACGCCGGTTGAAACCCTGGTTTGCAGGTTCACTCCCGAATGCCTGGAGGGAGTTGCCATAGATTCATCAAACGGAGGTAAAGGATAATGGATAACTGTCTTTTCTGCAAAATCGTCAAAGGTGAAATCCCCTCTGATAAGGTCTATGAAAACGATGAAGTATATGCCTTCAGGGACATCAATCCCCAGGCGCCCTTCCATGTATTGGTCGTCCCCAAAAAGCATGTCGCTTCCGTTGCGGAAATCGGCCTGATGACGGACGGGGAAATTGCGGCCTGCCTTCGTGCGGTCTCCCTGATCGCTTCCCAGGCAAAACTGGACGGCGGCTACCGCGTCATTTCCAATTGCGGCCCGGATGCCTGCCAGTCTGTTCCCCATCTCCATTTCCACATTCTCGGCGGCCGCAAAATGGCTGACCGGATGGCCTGAGAAAGGTCCCTGCATACGTGCCCTTGTACATCGTGAAAAAATATTGACTGTTCTTCTGTTTCGCTGTATAATATCTTTACGGTTTTGCCGTACATCCGTGTAGCCGGCTGCTGGCAGGCCGTTGATTGAGCGAGGGGAGGGATAAAAGTGTCCGAGGTACGTATCCGCGAAAACGAGTCCCTGGAAAGTGCGCTCAAACGGTTTAAGCGGCAGTGCGCCCGCAGCGGAGTTCTTCAGGAAGTTCGTAAACGCGAGCATTATGAGAAGCCCAGCGTAAAGCGCAAGAAAAAGGCCGAAGCCGCCCGTAAGCGCAAATGGTAAAGTTTCGCACAGTACCCTTCCCTATCCGGGAAGGGTTTTTTCTTGTTTTTGTACGCCTGTATAATCAGGGAAAAAGTATTGAAATCAATGCTTCTATTTGCTATAATTATTGTAATTCATAATCTGATGAAAAGAGGAAGCCATGCTTTATACGTTCGGGTTGGTTAAGCACGCGAATATACGTTATCGTGATTCTTTCATTCGCCTGAGCCGCTGCGAACTGCAAGCAATGCTTCATGCATTGTCCATAGATTGTGAAATGAAACAGGAAGCTCTCGGCGGGGCCGATTTCATCTCCTTTGAGTGCCGGAGCCTGTCTCCCGGTGAAATAAGCTTCCTGTCCCGGCATTCTTCCGCTGCTTTCCTGGCGGAAAAGGCAGGGGGCGGGCTGCTTCGCCCGCTGTCTTTTGAACGCAGGGATTATCTCGGGGAGGATCTGCCTGAAGTTTTGAAGTACAAGGGGAAGACCTCGCCGTCGTTCACCAGGTTAATGGTCAACATGGCGCTTTCCCTCTCCCCTTTCTGCTTTTCTGCGTCGCCCGTTACCCTTTTTGATCCGCTGTGCGGCAAGGGGACATCCTGCTTTTGTGCGTTGCAGTCCGGCATGAACGCCGTCGGCCTTGACACGGATAAAAAGGCTGTTCGTGAAGCGTCCGACTATTTTTCCCGCTATCTGAAGTTCCACATGCTGAAGCATGCCGTGCATCAGCGTTCGGAAACCTGCGGCAGCCGCTCCCTTCCCGTGACCGAATTTGTCTTTGCAGACACGAAGGAGCATTACCAGGCAGGTGACACCCGGTTCCTGGCGCTCGCCCTCGGGGATACCGCTGATTGCGGCGCGCTTTTCCGCCGAAAGGCCGCGCACCTGGTTGTGGCGGATCTTCCCTACGGCGTCCAGCATGCGCCCCAGTCCGGCGCCAAAGCGGAACCGTTTAACGTATTCCTTCGAAGGTCGCTGGCCTCCTGGAAAAAATCGCTCATGCCCGGGGGTGTCGCAGCGGTAAGCTTCAATACGCTCGTAACCCCTTATGCAAAAGTGGCCGGGCTCGCGGAAGAAGCAGGTTTTGCCGTTTGTTCCCATGAACCGTATACCCGCCTTCGCCATGAAGTGGAACAGGCTGTTGTCCGGGATGCGGTATTCCTTATGAATGAACCCTGAAGGAGGTAAATCCCTTGACAGAAAAAGAGCTGTCCGAAATGACTGTAATCCAGCTCAGGAAGCTGGCTAAAGAACGCAATATTACGCTCGGTGCCGGAATCGACAAGGCCGGGATCATCCGGAAGCTTCTTGAATCTGAAACCCCTGCTGATGCCGGTTCCCAGGACGCCGCACCGGAAGGTGAAGCACGCTTCCAGGCCGCATGGCACAATTCCGACGCGCCGAGGTTCAGTGCCCGCCCCGCCTATCAGGCTCCGGGGGCGGCGCCGCGTGCTGCCTGGCAGAACACGACCCCTTCCGGCCATCAGCTGCCTGTCCAGCAGCATATTCAGCCTGCCCGCCAGGGGGGATTTACCCCGCGCTTCGGCCCTGCGGCTGCCCCGGCTGCTCCGGCGGAACCCGCACCGGTTCGCAGGGAGAATGCGCCCGCGCCTTCCGGTCCCCTGCCCGAGCATCGCTTCGGCGAATCCTCCTATACGCACAGGATTTCTTCCAATTATTCCCCCGCATATACTGCGCCTGCGCGTACAAATGAGCCTTTTTCGCCGCTCCAGCCGCAGGAAGCGGGCATTACGGCCCCGACGCTTGAAGAGCTGCTTGCCTCCGGCAATTATGAAGAAGGAAGCGGAATCCTTGAACTGCATCCCGACGGATACGGTTTCCTGCGTGCGCCTTCCTTCCTGCCCTCGACGAAGGATATCTATGTTTCCATGGCCCAGATCCGCCGTTTCGGGCTTCGTACAGGGGATTTCATCGAAGGGAAAATCCGTCCGCAGCGCGAAGGCGATAAGTATTCCGCGTTGCTGTATATCTCTTCCGTGAACGGTGTAGCCGAAGAAGAGGCATTCACCCGCCCTGCCTTCGATGAGCTTACGCCGGTCTATCCGACCAGGAGGATTTCGCTGGAAACGCCCGGGGACAAATCCTTCCCCGATATGCGGCTGATCGACCTGATCGCGCCGATCGGCTTCGGCCAGCGCGGCCTGGTTCTTTGCCCGCCCAATACCGGGAAGACTGAACTGATGCGCAACCTGGCCCGCGTGATCTGCAGGAATTATCCCGACGCGGAAGTCCTGATGCTCCTGATTGACGTCAATCCCGAGGACGCCACCCTGATGAGGGAATCCATCCCCTGCCCGGTGCTCTCCTCCAGTTTTGACCAGGCTCCCGAAGCCCATCTCCGCCTTTCGGAAATCGTGCTGGAAAGGGCCATGAGGCTTGTCGAGCAAAAGAAGGATGTCGTCCTGCTGGTGGACAGCCTGACCCGCCTTGCCAAAATCTATACGACCGCCGCGGTTCAGCAGGGCCGCAGCCTGCCCGGCATGGTGAACCCGGCCAGCCTCTTCCGTGCAAAGAGGATGTTCGGCGCCGCCCGTTCCTGCAAGGAAGGCGGAAGCCTGACCGTGATTGCCGCCATGGATATCGCCACCGGCTCCAAGGTGGATGATTCCGTCGTGGAAGAATTCAAGGGTACTGCGAATATGGAACTGACGCTTGATCTCACGGTCGCCCGGGCGGGTATTTCCCCTGCGCTGAACCTGCAGCACAGTTTCACGAAAAATGCGGACATCCTCCTGGATGACCGCGGAAAAGAAGGTCTTTCCCTGATCAGGGCAATGCTCGGCTCGACGTCATCTTCCGTGGCCATTCCGCAGCTGCTGTCCATGATGGACAAGGCGGAAACGAATGAAGACCTTCTGCTGAAGATGAAGGATTGGTTCGCCCTGATGAACAGGTAACCGATAATACTTGAAAAGGATGTGAGTTTCTCACATCCTTTTCGTTTTATTTCTCTGCAGCCGATTCGTTTTTCTGGTCCCGAATGGAAACCACCGTTCCCGTATTGTCGAACGTGACAAGCTTGTATCCGTTGCCCATGCCGCTCTTGTATTTCACGAGGATCGATCCGCCCTGGGCGATGATTTCGTATGGCCCGTAGACTGCGGAATTCTGGACGTCGGAAGTCCATAAAACCTGTCCGTCCAGGGAAATCGCCACGGGATCGGGCCCGTTTGTCCCGGCCAGGTAAACCGTTCCGTTTTCATCCACCGCGGTTGCCGAAGCGTTTCCCATCGGGCAGTCGGTCACGCGGACGCACCATTTCTCCTTGCCGCTCAGGAGGTCGAACCTCGAAAGTCCGTAGCCCCCGTCAAAAAGCATAACCTGCCAGTCGTCCGGAACGCCGCCGATAAATGCTTTCAGCAGATCATACTTGCCGGTCGCTTCAAGCTTTTCTTCGTGGCCCCAGATCGGCTGGTCATTGATGAAGCATCCGACCCGGAGGACTTCCCAGCGTTTGTTGTTCTCAGTCACATATTCATGGGCTGCGACAACGGACATATTGTAATCCTTCCAGTCCAGGACGACCCTGCCCTTTCCGATAACTTCGTCCAGGGTCATTTTCCTTGTGACGGCAGATGAAATCAGCGGCTCATATTCAGGAGCCTTGACCAGGTACTTTTTCAGGGCATAACCCTTCACGCCCTGGTACTCGCATTCGACAAAAAGGTCGTTGTTCTTGACCAGGGAACAGTTGTAAACGATATCCCCCAGCGGTATCTCCATCAGCCTGTTGGACAGCTTGCTCGGTTCCTCCCTCAGGGAAATCCATTCCTCGCACCAGGCGACCCTCATTGCACCGATGTAACGCCTGGTCCGCTGCTCGGGAATACGGTCGGCTGAAGCTGACGAGATGAACAGCAGAAGAACAGCCATGAAAAGCACGCCGATCTTCTTTTTCATATGCCACCCTCCTTGACAAAGGATAAATCAATTATACTTCTGTTTCCCTTTTCCCGCAAGCCAATTTCCCCCTGGATCAAAGCAAAAAAAGAAGAAGGCCTGCTTTTCAGCGCAGCCTTCGACTTTTTATTCCATATTGAAGCGCTTCTTGAAGCGATCAACACGTCCGCCAGTGTCAACGAGCTTCTGCTTGCCGGTGTAGAAAGGATGGCACTTGGAACAAATATCAACCTTCATCTCTTTCTTTGTGGAGCCGGTCTCAAAAGTTTCACCGCATACGCAGCGAACTATGCACTTGCCGTACTGGGGATGGATATTCTCCTTCATGACTGTTTCACCTCTTTCGCGTATGCAATGGCGATTTACGCAAAAGTTATAATAACATATCGGCAAACAATTTGCAACCTTTTTTTATGCTTTTATCCGGTTTGCCTGCGGGCCTTTCCCGGGCGGTCCTGCCGGTTCCGGTGCCGGTATGCGTTTGCATCCGTTTTTTCATATTTTTACCGTTCTGAAATTTTGACATGCTGTGCCCGTTTGTTGTAAAATCACTTGAATACCGCGAACACATCCTGTGTTTGCTGGAGACCGGAGGAACCTTATGCAGGAAAAATCCCAGGTGCCGCAAAAGAAATTTGACGTCGGCGGCCAGGCCGTCATGGAAGGTGTCATGATGCGCTCCCCGAACGCTACCGCTGTGACCGTGCGCAGGCCGGACGGTACGATGGTGACGAAGCTGACGCCTTTTGTCCCGCTCAAGGAAAAGCATCCCTGGATGGGCAAACCGTTTATCCGCGGCGTTGTCAATATGTGCACCATGCTGTATTACGGCATGAACACGCTGAGCGATTCCACAAAAATGCTCGGCATCCTTGATGAAGAACCTTCCCGTTTCGAAAAGTGGCTCGCTGCGAAGCTCGGCAAGGGCGTGGACAAAATCGTGATGGGCCTTGCCATCGTCCTGGCCGTCATCCTTTCCCTTGGCCTTTTCATGGCGCTGCCGGCCGGCTTTGAGTCCATCCTGAAGGGCGCCGGCATGAGTCCCGTCGGTTACACGCTGCTCGGCGGCCTGCTGAAAGTGGCCCTGCTGATGGGCTACATGTTTATTGTCGGGTTCATTCCCGATATCCGGAGGACGTTCCAGTATCACGGGGCGGAGCATAAATCCGTCCATTGCCAGGAATCAGGCCTTCCCCTCACGCCCGAAAATGCCCAGACGTTTTCCCGCCTGCATCCCCGCTGCGGAACGGCTTTCCTGCTGATTGTCTTTATCATCAGCATCCTCCTGTTCCTGGTATTGAACGTCCTTGTTCCCATCGGCAATTTCTTCGTTCGTTTCCTGTTCCACCTCGCGATGCTGCCGATCGTCGCCGGGGTCAGCTACGAAGTCCTCATGGGCCTCGCCCATTCCGATTCCCCTGCTGCCTGTGCCCTGCGCACCCCCGGTATGCAGATGCAGCGCCTGACGACACGGGAGCCTGACGAATCGATGCTCGAATGCGCCATTGTTTCCGTCAATGTCGTGCTGAACGGCTTCCCGGAAGGAACGCCGAAAACGCCTGAAGGATGGGGAATTTTCAGGAATTACAGGGAATCTGATCCTTCATATGCCGCAGCCGCGCACCTTCCGGAAGGAGGTGCGCCGGAAGACGGCAGCGTCCCTGCCGGCGTCCCGGAAGCATGACGCCGCGCGCATTGCTTCTGCAGGCCGCAAAGGAGTTCAGGGAAGCAGGGATCCCGGATCCGGAATCGGATGCTTCCCTCCTGCTTTCGCATCTTTGCGGCAAGCCGCCCCTGTCCCTTCGCCTGGACACGGATACGGAGCTGCCGGCCTTCCTGGCTGATTCCTTCCGTGCCCTCGCTGCCCGCCGCCTCCGGCGGGAACCGCTGCAGTATATCATCCGGGAAGCTTCTTTCTGCGGGCGCACGTTCCATGTGGACCCGCGTGTGCTGATTCCCCGGCCGGAAACGGAACTCCTGTGCCGCTGGGCATTCGAACTTCCCCTTTCCCCCGGGATGAAAGTCCTGGACCTTTGCTGCGGAAGCGGTTGTATCGGGCTCACCCTTGCCGCGGGGCGGCCGGATCTTCGGGTTACGCTTTCAGACATATCCCGGGATGCCCTGGATGTGGCAGCCCTGAATGCATCCCGCCTTGGGCTGCATCCGGAGATGCTCCTCAGCGACCTGACTTCTTCCGTGCCCGGCGGGTCTTTCGATCTGATTGTCTCCAACCCGCCTTATATTCCGTCGGCGGAATGCCGGATCCTGCAGCCGGAAGTGCTCTGCGAACCGGTGCTTGCCCTGGACGGCGGGACCGACGGCCTTGGTGTTTACCGGAAAATCGCTGCGGACGCCGCCCGTGTCCTCAGGGAAAACGGGATGCTTCTCATGGAGCTGGGATACGGGGAAGCCGTGCCTGTCCGGAACCTGCTGGAAAGCCATGGCTATACGTCTGTAGAAACGCGGAAGGACCTGAATGGCATAGACCGTATGATCCTTGCGCATAATGTTCCACGGAGGCCGCATGATTAATAAGCTGAATGCGATGGAAGACCGGTTTAACGAGCTTGAGGAAGCGATTTCGCAGCCGGAAATCATCCTTGATTATGAAAAATACCAGCAGCTGCTGAAGGAAAGGTCTTCCCTCCAGCCGGTTGTCGAAAAATATGCGCAGTACAAAGCGGTCTCACGCCAGATTGGGGAAGCCCGTGAACTCCTTTCCGATCCCTTGCTGTCGTCGGAGGCCGGCGCGGAAATCGATCAGCTCGGCGGCGAACTGTCCCGGCTGGAGGGGGAACTGAAAATCATGCTGGTTCCTCCCGATCCGATGGATTCGAGGAATGTTATCCTCGAAATACGCGCCGGCGTCGGCGGTGAAGAAGCCGCCCTTTTTTCGGCGGACCTGCTCCGGATGTACCTGAAATATGCCGACAGGAACAACCTGTCTGCGGAGGTCCTTTCCGCCAGCGATTCGGACCTGGGCGGCATCAATGAAGCGCTCCTGATGCTTTCCGGTCCGGACGCCTTCGCGCGGATGAAATTCGAAAGCGGCGTGCATTGCGTCAAGCGCGTTCCTGTTACGGAAAGCAGCGGGCGGATCCATACCTCGACCGTCACGGTTGCCGTCTTCCCCGAAGCGGAAGAGATTGAACTGGAAATCAATCCGGCGGACCTGCGTATCGATGTATTCCATGCTTCCGGCCATGGCGGCCAGGGGGTCAACACCACGGACAGTGCCGTCCGTATCACCCATCTGCCGACAAATACGGTGGTCACCTGCCAGGATGAACGGAGCCAGCTTGAAAACAAGGCAAAAGCACTGAAGGTGCTGCGTTCGCGCCTGCTGGACCGCATGGCCCAGGAGAAAGCGGAATCCGTCGCCCAGGACAGGAAAAGCCAGATTCGCTGGGGCGGCCGCAGCGATAAAATCCGCACGTATTATTTTAACCATGATTATGTCGTCGATCACCGGCTCGGCTTAACGGTCAACCGTGTTGCGAACGTCATGAACGGGGAAATCTCCCCCTTTATCGAAGCCTTAAGGCTGGCGGAGAAAACGGACAGGCTCTCTGCCCAGCAGGATTGGAAGTGAATGATCTTGGAAACCCTTGTGCTTGAAGCAGATGAGCAATCCCTTTCCCTCGCTGCCGCGCTGCTGCGCGAAGGAAAACTGGTCGCTTTTCCGACAGAAACGGTCTACGGCCTGGGCGCCGATGCAACCAGCGTCCCGGCTGTTCTTTCGATTTTCAGGGCGAAAGGGCGCCCTGCGGACAATCCGCTGATTGTACATATATACGACCGTGCCCAGCTGGACGGCCTCTGCACCGTTCCGGATGAAGCGCTTCCGCTGATGGATGCGTTCTGGCCCGGGCCGCTCACCATTCTTTTTGAAAAGCTTCCCGCTGTGCCGGATGAAGTGACGGCAGGATTGCCTACCGTGGCTGTCCGGATGCCTTCGCATCCTGTCGCTGCCGCCATGCTCCGTGCCTGCGGCCTGCCCATTGCGGCTCCGTCTGCCAATTCGTCCGGCCGTCCGAGCCCGACGCTTGCATCCCATGTCTTTGAGGATATGAAAGGCAAAATCCCCCTGGTCCTGGATGGGGGGCCCTGCAACGTCGGCCTTGAATCGACGGTCCTGGACCTCTGCCACGGAAAACCGACGATTCTCCGTCCGGGAGGAATCACAAAGGAAATGCTTGAGTCTGTCCTCGGGCAGGAGGTGGCGCTCGCCGGCAGTATCCTCCGGCCCCTGAAGCCGGATGAAAAAGCGCTCTCCCCCGGAATGAGGTACAGGCATTACGCGCCCAACGCAACCGTCACCCTGGTGGACGGAAAAGAAGATGCAGTCCTTCAAAAGCTGAAGGAGCTCTTTGCAGCGGAAACAGCCCTGGGGAAAAAGACCTGCGTCCTCTGTTTCTCTGAACATGTCGGCGCCCTGGAAGGCTGCTCCCCCCACGATATCGGTTCCATGGAGCATGCGGATGACGTCGCCCGGAAGCTGTTTTCCGTGCTCAGGCAACTGGACGAAGAAGGCATGGAAAGCGTCTTCAGCGAAGTCATCCCCCCGGAGGGCGTAGGGCTTGCGGTAATGAACAGGCTCGGCCGCGCCGCAGCTTTCCGGATCCTGCATGCCGAATAAAAAAGAAACCGCTCCGCAATCTCCTGCGGAGCGGTTTCGTGATGTATCCTCAGATGTCCAGGAGGTCGCTGAAGGCTTTCAGCGCACCGTCTGTTTCATGGGCAAGCACGCGTTTCGCAAGCACTTTCCCGAGCTGCACGCCTTCCTGGTCGAAGCTGTTCAGGTTCCAGGCAAATCCCTGGAACATAATCTTGTTTTCGAAGTGTGAAAGCAGCGCGCCCAGGGATTCAGGCGTCAGCCGGTCGCCTGTGATGATGCTTGAAGGCCTGTTCCCGGCAAAGTATTTGTTCCTGTTTTCGTCATCCTTGCCGCACGCGAAAGCCATGATCTGCGCAACCACGTTCGCGCAGAGTTTCTGCTGGCTGGTGCTGCCCTGGATCTCGACGTCTGTTTCGTTCTGGCTTGCCCGGAATCCGACAAACTGGATCGGAACGACGTCCGTACCCTGGTGGAGCAGCTGGTAGAAGGAATGCTGCCCGTTCGTGCCGGGTTCGCCGAAAATGACGGGACCTGTCGGATACTGCACAGGCTCCCCGAAACGGTTGACGCTCTTTCCGTTGGATTCCATGTCAACCTGCTGCAGGTGCGCCGGGAAACGGCTCAGGGCCTGGCTGTACGGCAGGACGGCTGTGGCCGGATAGCCGAGGATGTTGCGCTCGTAAACGCCGATCAGCGCGTCCAGCATGGCCGGGTTCTTCAGCAGGTCTTTCTCGGCTGCAAGCTTGTCTTCTGCTGCTGCGCCTTCCAGGAAACGTTCGAAAACCTCCGGTCCGAAAGCCAGGGAGAGCACCGCGCCGCCGACTGCCGACGTGGAGGAATACCGGCCGCCGATATAGTCGTCCATAAAGAACGCAGACAGGTAATCGCTGCTCTTTGCCAGCGGGCTCGTTTCGCTGGTCACGGCAATCATATGTTTGGACGCATCGAGCCCGGCATTCTTCAGGGCATTCCTGACAAATGCTTCGTTCGTCAGCGTCTCAAGGGTCGTTCCGCTCTTGGAAACAAGCACGAAGATGGACTTTCCGAGGTCGGCTTCCCGCAGGACCGCGGCAGCGTCGTCAGGGTCGACGTTGCTGATGAATTCCGCTTTCATGCGGAAGCATCCGTTCGTCTTGGCCCAGTTCTCAAGGGCAAGGTACATCGCGCGCGGTCCGAGGTCGCTTCCGCCGATACCGATCTGGATAACCGTCGTAAACTTTTCGCCGTTTTCGTTGGTGATTTCCCCGCCGTGGACTTTTTTCGCAAACGCGGCGATTTTCTGCTGCTGTTCAAGGTAGAAAGCACGTTTGTCCACGCCGTCCGCGACGACCGCTTTGCCAAGCTGGCCCCGCGTAAGCTGGTGAAGCACAAGGCGTTTTTCACCGGTATTGATGACGGCGCCGTTATATAATTCCTCAAACTTTTCGGCCAGGCAGCTTTCTTCCGCCAGCTGCTTGAGCTGCACGAGGACTTTGTCGTCCACCTGTTTTGCCGCGTAGTTGTAGGCCAGCCCGGCTGCCATCGGAACCTGGTACCTGGCAACCCTCTCCGCGCCTTTTTCGCCTGCGAGTTCCTTTTTCAGGTCGACGGAATAGGAATCGTTCTTCATCTCCCGGTAGGATTTCAGCGTATCAAGATTCTTCCAGTAATCCATTTTCACTCCTCCGAATCGCTGTGTGTATTTTGTCATCCGGATTCATTATACCGCGCCGCGGCAACTCTTTCAATGGATTTCATCCGTTCAGCCACCGTTTCAGGAATTCCCGCGTACGCGGGCTTTCAGGATTCGTAAAGACCCGGGAGGGTTCCCCTTCTTCCTCAATGATGCCTTCCGACATATAGACCACATGGTTGCTGACTTCCTTCGCGAAAGACATCTCATGGGTCACGACCAGCATCGTCATCCTGTCTTTTGCCAGGGATTTCATGACGTCCAGCACTTCGCCGACCATTTCCGGATCCAGCGCTGAAGTGGGTTCGTCGAAGAGCAGGACCTCCGGCTCCATCGAAAGCGCCCTGGCGATGGCGACACGCTGTTTCTGCCCGCCGGAAATCTGGTCCGGCCTGGCGTTGATATAGGGTGCCATGCCGACCTTGTTCAGGTAATACAGGGAACGTTTCCGCGCTTCCTCCTTCGGGATGCGGGCAACCTTCTGCTGGCCGATCATGCAGTTGGCCAGCACGGTCAGGTTATTGAACAGGTTGAAGCTTTGGAATACCATGCCAACCTTGGCCCGGTATGCGGAAGCGTTCATTTTTCCCTTCGTGATATCCTGGCCGTGGAAAAGGATTTCCCCTGTCGTCAGGGTCTCCAGCAGGTTGATGCAGCGCAGCAGCGTGGATTTGCCGCTGCCGCTGGCGCCGATAATGGAGGTGACGTCGCCCTTGTCGACGGTGAAGTCAATATCCTTCAGCACCGCGTGGGTCCCGAAGGTTTTGGAAAGGTGCCGTATTTCAAGAATATGTTCGCTCATTTCTCCGCTCCTTTGTACTCCTTGCTGACCTCGTCGTACGGCAAAGCTGTATCCTGCGGAAAAGTGTATGTCCCTGCCGACATCATCAGCTGGTCTGCGTTGACCAGTTCGAAATTGGTTTTGCCGGCAAGCTTCTTCTCAAGCTTCCTGAGCAGGAAGGAAGCAAGCAGCGTCAGGAAAAGATAGCCGCCCATTTCCATGAATGCCGACGGGAAATACTTGAAAACTGCGCCGGAGACCATTTTATGTACAGCGAAGAAATCGGAGAAACCGATGATAAACATCACGGACGTGTCTTTGACGTTGATGATGTAGTTGTTCCCGATCTGCGGCATAATATTGCGCAGCGTCTGCGGCAGGATCACATACAGCATCGTCTGCCAGTGGTTCATGCCGATCGCTTTTGCGCCTTCAAACTGTCCCGGGTCGATGCTGATAATGCCGCCCCGGACAGATTCGGCCATATATGCGCCTGTATTGATGGATACGACGATGATGCTGACTGTCCAGATATCCTTGAAGGTAATGCCGAAGAAATACGGCATGCCGTAATAGATAAATACGGCCTGGAGGATCATGGGCGTACCGCGGAATACTTCAACATAGGTGCGGATAATGATCCGGACCAGTTTCAGGACGATCCTTTTCAGGATGTGCTCCTTCGGCCCGCACGGGATCGTCTGGAGGATGCCGCAGAAAAAGCCGATGATACAGCCGATCAGCGTGGCTGTCACAGCAAGGATCAGGGTGTTGGCAATACCGGTCAGGTATACGGTGCCGTATTTGGCCCATAGGCTGCCGATATCGGAAAGCAGCTGTGCAAACATAAGCTCAGTATTTCCTTTTCCGGGTCAGTTTATTCGCCCAGTGGCTGGATCTGGATAGCTTTTTCCATCAGGGCGTTGAAATCGTCGGCGGTTTTGCCGCTCAGGTAGCTGTTGATTGCATCCTTCAGCACGGTATTGCCCTTCATCACGGAAATACCGATGTTGATCTCTTCTTCAGAAACGGTAAAATCGTCCCCGCTTCCGCTGAAGTCGAGGATCTTGAGGTCCGGATAGGCAATCAGGGCGCCCTGCGCAGTCGGCATATCCGTGCAGACGAAATCGACCATGCCGGATGCGAGGGCCATCAGCATGGCAGGCGCGGATTCCTGCGGCGGGAGAATGTTTGCATTCGGAATCTGCTTCAGGCAGGGATCATACCAGATCGTACCGCTCTGGCTGGTGCAGGTGCCGCCTGCCAGGTCGGAGATTCCCTTCGCTTCGGCAAATTTGCTGTCCTTCCGGACCAGGCATACGATGGATGCATAAAGATACGGCCCGGCGAAATCAACGGTTTCCATCCGTTCAGATGTCATGCTCTGTCCGGCGATAACCGCGTCGCAGTTTCCGGCCATCACCGCGGGAATCAGGGAATCCCACTCAGACTGGATAATTTCGAGCTGCCAGCCGTTTGCTTCGCAGATGGCTTTAGCTGTCATCACGTCATATCCGTTGGCATACAGGGCGCTGTCCTTGATCGGTACAGCTCCGTTCGAATCGTCAGGCTGGGCCCAGTTATACGGTGCATAGGCGCATTCCATGGCAACTGTCAGCACGCCGTCTTCAACCCCCGAGGGAACTTCCGCGCAGGCAGCAAAAACGGAAAGCATGACCGCAGCCATCAGCAAAGCAACAAATCTCTTCATTTTCATAACCTCCAGCAATATATTCCTTACGGATACATTCATTTTATGTTGCCGCGGTAGTGTATACAAGTTTTTTTGATGTACGCAATCGTTTCCCCGGATCAGCGCCCGGGGAAACGGTACAGCGGTTTGCAGTTGGATGCGGAATGGAAGGAAACAAGGTTGTAAACGAATATGCCTTAACGTTTGGAAATCACCATCCGGATCCTCCGTCCCTGGATGCCGACGGTCACTTCGTCGGCAAGGCTGCCGACAATGGACTTTTCCAGTTCGTCCAGGCTGATCCCGGAACCGGGCTGGTGCTGCAGTCGGCTCCTGTATGCGGACAGGGACCAGGTACCGGCCCACGCAGGGGATTCCGCGGAATCCCGCAGGCCGTAACTCATGTAATCCGGCAGCATGCCCGCAAGGTTTTCCGGCATTTCCGCCGCGTTTTCAAACATAAAGGAACAGTTCAGCAGTTCTGCAATTTTCGCCATGAAACCGGCGGGTTCATCCTGCGCGGGCACTGTGCCTTCCCTGTTTTCACGTACGTCGGCTTCGAGGATGATTTCGTATCCTTCAGCCGTTGTTTCCAGCCATATTTCGCCGTCGAAATCCTTCAGCTATTGATTGTCCAT
>Ga0310694_10000710_pt1 | contig 42306 bp, 30 predicted proteins | sample 174DNAGHGhighgp2_FD_203884 | JGI IMG/M metagenome (GOLD analysis project Ga0310694, IMG submission 203884) | Sheep rumen microbial communities from Palmerston North, Manawatu-Wanganui, New Zealand - 1742 DNA GHGhigh gp2 (v2) (version 2) | ecosystem: Host-associated > Mammals > Digestive system... | reverse complement strand
AGGATGCCCAACGACGACCGCTATCTCCTTGCAGGATATCCCTGGTTCAAATGCCGCGCACGCGACACCTTCATCTCCCTTCCGGGCCTCACCCTCGCCATTGAGGAGCAAGACTATTTCGAATTTGTCATGCACACCGCAGAGCGCGAACTCAGGGCGTTCATGGAAGACAAGCCCATAAAGGGTCAGATATATGAGATGGAGCAACCCGACGTGCCCCTTTGGGCCGTGTGGGCCGTCCAACAGTATGCCAAGGAGTGTGGCAGGGTGAAATGCTGGAAGATGTATGGCAAATTGGTCAAGGACATCATTGCCTACATCATCGACGGCGGCCATCCCAACCTCTGGCTCGAGGAGAACGGCATGCTCCGCACCGAAGGGCGCGACAAAGCAGTGACGTGGATGAACTCCACCGCCAATGGGCGTCCCGTCGTCCCGCGCACAGGATACATCGTGGAGTTCAACGCCTTATGGTACAACGCCCTCCGCTTCGTCGCATCACTCGCCGCCGAAAACGGGGAGGACGAGTTGACCGAAGACCTCATGGCAAGGGCGGAGAAATGCAAGCAATCATTCGTCGACACCTTCCTCAACGAATATGGCTATCTCTACGACTATGTCGATGGCAACATGATGGACTGGAGCGTCAGGCCCAATATGATTTTTGCCGTGGCCTTCGACTACTCACCGCTTTCGCAAGAGCAGAAGAAGAGCGTCCTCGACGTGTGCACAAGGGAGTTGCTCACTCCCAAGGGACTCAGGTCGCTGTCGCCCAAGAGCGGTGGTTACAACCCCATGTATGTCGGACCACAGACACAGCGCGACTATGCCTACCACCAAGGCACCGCATGGCCTTGGCTTGGAGGATTCTATATGGAGGCATGCCTCAAGCTCTACAAGAGGACGCGACTCAGCTTCATCGAGAGGCAGATGGTGGGATACGAGGATGAGATGAACTATCACTGCCTCGGCACCATCAGCGAACTCTTCGACGGCAACCCGCCATTCCTCGGCAGAGGGGCCATGTCGTTTGCCATGAACGTGGCGGAGATCCTACGCTCGCTCAACATGCTCGAATCTTATAAATATAATAAATAAGGAGGACACGCAATATGAAAGTTTTAATGTTTGGCTGGGAGTATCCTCCTCATGTGTTTGGTGGACTGGCAACCGCCAATTATGGAATTTCTGAAGGACTGCACGCTCAAGGCGACATCGACATCACCCTGTGCCTGCCCAAACCTTTTGGCGACGAGGACACCTCGGCATGCAAGATTGTCGGCATGTGCGCCGTCCCCATCGCCTACCGTGACGTGGACTACGACTATGTGAAGGGACGCATCGGCAACATTATGCCGCCGGAGTATTACTACAAGTTGCGGGAACACATCTATTCCGACTTCAATTACATGCACGTCAACGACCTCGGATGCATGGAGTTTGCCGGGGGGTATCCCACCAACCTGCACGAGGAAATCAACAACTACTCCGTCATCGCCGGGGTGGTTGCCAGGACCGAGGAGTTCGACATCATCCATGCCCACGACTGGCTTACCTATCCTGCCGGCATACATGCCAAGAAAGTCAGCGGCAAACCCCTATGCATACACGTCCACGCCACCGACTTCGACAGAAGCCGCGGCAAGGTGAACCCCACCGTCTACTCCATCGAGAAAGACGGCATGGACAACGCCGACTGCATCATGTGCGTCTCCGACCTCACCCGAAGGACCGTCATCAACCACTACTACCAGGACCCCAAGAAGGTGTTCACCGTGCACAACGCCGTCTATCCTCTCCCTCAGGAGTTGCAAGACATCCCCAGGCCCGACCACACCGGCAAGGAGAAGGTCGTCACCTTCCTCGGGCGCATCACCATGCAAAAGGGACCGGAGTATTTCGTCGAGGCTGCCACCATGGTGCTCCACCGCACACGAAATGTGAGGTTCTGCATGGCCGGCTCCGGCGACATGATGGACGCCATGATACAACTCGCCGCAGAAAGAGGCATAGCAGACAGGTTCCACTTCCCGGGATTCATGAGGGGAAAGCAAGTGTATGAGTGCCTCAAGGACTCCGACGTCTATGTCATGCCCTCCGTGAGCGAACCCTTCGGCATCTCGCCCCTGGAGGCCATGCAATGCGGCACGCCGTCCATCATCTCTTGGCAGAGCGGCTGCGCTGAAATCCTGAACAACTGCATCAAGGTTGACTACTGGGACATCCACGCCCTGGCCGACGCCATCTATTCCATCTGCCACAACGACAGCCTTTTCCACTACCTGCAGGATGAGGGAAAGAAAGAGGTCGACCAGATCACCTGGGAAAAGGTGGGGCGCTGGATCAAGGAACTTTACATCCGCACACTCAACAAGTAACCAAAAAAATCGATCAAAATGAAAACAATATGCATGTATTTTGAGATTCACCAAATCATACATCTCAAAAGATATCGGTTCTTCGACATCGGCACCGACCATTACTATTACGACGATTATGAGAACGAGCGTTCCATCACCGACATCGCCAACCGTTCCTACATCCCCGCACTGGATGCCATCCAAGAGATGATCAACCAGCATGGCGACTATTTCAAGGTGGCCTTCTCTCTCTCCGGAACAGGCATCGAGCAGCTGGAGATGCATGCCCCGCAGGTGTTGGAGAAACTGCAGGAGCTCGCCAAGACAGGGTGCGTGGAATTCCTTGCCGAGCCCTACTCCCATGGACTATCCGCACTGGCCAACGAGGCATCCTTCGCTCGAGACGTGAAAAAGCAGATGGTCAAGATGAAGGAGTATTTCGGACAAGAGCCGAAGGTGCTGCGCAATTCCTCCCTTATCTATAGCGACGACATCGGCGGACAAGCCGCCGCCATGGGATTCAAGGGCATGCTCACCGAGGGTGCCAGACACGTGCTGGGTTGGAAGTCACCACACTATGTCTATAATTGCGCCATCGCTCCCGACCTCAAACTGCTCCTGCGCGATGTCACCCTCAGCGACGACGTCTCCCTGCGGTTCAACAACAGCGAATGGGAGGGATACCCACTCTTCGCCGACAACTACATCGACCGCATCGCCAACTTCCCCGAGGAAGAGCAGGTCATCAACATCTTCATGGAACTGTCGGCCCTCGGCATCGCACAACCCCTGTCGAGCAACATCCTCGAGTTCCTCAAGGCATTGCCCGCTTGCGCCAAGCAGAGAGGCATCACCTTCTCCACCCCCACCGAAATCTGCATGAAGATGAAGAGCGTGGGCAACCTCGACGTGCCCGACACCCTCTCTTGGGTCGATGAGGAGCGCGACGTCAGCTGCTGGCTCGGAAACGCCATGCAGCGTGAGGCTTTCCAAAAGCTCTACAGCATCGCCGACAGGCTCCGCATCATCGACGACCCACGCATCAACCAGGACTGGGACTACCTGCAGGCATCCAACAACTTCCGCTTCATGACCACCAAACCTTCCAACGTGGGTCTTGACCGAGGCATTTACAGTACGCCTTTCGATGCCTTCACCAACTATATGAACATCTTGGGCGACTTCATCACCCGCGTCAACAACGTCTATCCGCTTACCATCGAGAATGACGAACTGGAGCCTCTGCTCAACACCATCCGCAACCAAGGTGACGAGTTGGAGAAGAAGGCTAGGGAAATCACACGCCTGCAGGCGAAGATCGACAAGATGCAGAAAGAGGAAGACAAGCTCAAGGCAAAGTTGGAAAAAGCCAAGGAGGCTGCTTCCGCCAAGAAGCCTGCCACCCGCCGCAAGAAGGCTGAAGCTGCTCCAAAAGCAGAAAAGCCAGAGGAATAAGGGGGCTTTGTAGAGTCGACCTTAAGGACCTTGAAGACCTTAAGCTCCTCTGAAGAATACCAAGCAGGACCGATGCTCAAACTGAGCATCGGTCCTGTCGTGTTAATTGGTTTTTTGAAGGTTTTCCACTGCTGCTGTGCCGGCAATCCTTGTCATTGCATATCCACGAGGATGCGGAAGACCTTGCCCGGCTGTTCCGCCCATTGGTTCATGGCGTCCACGGCCTCTTCTGGCTTCACCACCTTGGAAATGAGGCAGTCGACAGGACAGTTGCCTCTTTCGAGGTAGTGGATGACGGCGCGGAAGTCGGAAGGCAGGGCGTTGCGCGACCCTCGGATGTCGAGTTCCTTTTGCACGAAGAACTTGGTTTGGAACGACACCTCCGTCTTGGCGTATCCGATGCATACGGTGCGCCCGGTGAAGGCCACTTCGTTGACGGCCATCTGGTAGGTGGGTATGCTTCCCACGGCCTCGATGACGACATCGGGACCGAAGCCCGACGTGAGTTCCGCCAGTTTCTCATGGGCGTCCTCGGTGCGGGTGTTGATGGTGTAGGTGGCACCCATCTGATGGGCGAGGACGAGTTTCTCGTCGTCGATGTCGGCGGCCACCACGGTGGCTCCGCGCAGCGCACTCCTCACCACGGCTCCCATGCCCACCATGCCGCAGCCGATGACGAGGACGGTGTCGATGTCGGTGACTTCGGCGCGGGAGACGGCGTGGAAGCCCACGCTCATGGGTTCGATGAGGGCGCAGGTGCGCGGTGAGAGTTGTCCGGCGGGGATGACCTTCTCCCATGGCAATGCCACATATTCGCACATCGCGCCGTCACGCTGCACGCCGAGGGTCTCGTTGTGCTGGCAGGCGTTGACGCGCCTGTTGCGGCAGGAGGCGCATTTTCCGCAGTTGGTATAGGGATTGACGGTGACGTTTATGCCTGGCTTGATTTCCTTTGGCACGTCGGCACCCACGGCTTCCACCACGGCACCCACCTCGTGTCCCGGGATGACGGGCATGTGCACCATCGGGTTCCTTCCCAGGAAAGTGTTGAGGTCTGACCCGCAGAAACCTACATAGTTCACTTTGAGGAGCACGTCGCCGGCTCCCATCACAGGTAGGTCGATGTCCACCACCTGCATCTGCCTTTCGGCTGGTATCTTGATTGCTTTCATTTCTTTTTGCTTTTTTATGGAGTCCTTAGGGACCTTAGGGTCTTTAAGGGCCTTAAGGTCTTTAAGGTCAACTGTTCTTCCACCTCACCCTTTGTTGGTCGCCGATGATTTCCTTCACTTTTTCCACCAGTTGTTGGTCGGCGGGTTGCGAGACATAGTCGATGTTGCGAAGGACATTGTCGGGATTGGCGCTGCTGAAGAGCGTCGAGGTGATGCGTGGGTTGAGTTGGGTGGAGAACTGCATGGCGAGTCGCTCGATGGGGTAGCCTTGTGCATCGCAGTAGAGGGCGGCCTTGCGGCAGGCCTCGCGCAGCGACTCGGGTGCGGGATGCCAGTCGGGTGCGCCCCTCATGGAGAGGAGACCCATGGAGAGCGGCGAGGCGTTGATGACTCCGATGCCGCGCTCCTCGAAGAAGTCAAGGTAGTCGAGCAGCATGTCGTCGTTGAGGCAGTAGTGGCAGAAGCAGAGCACGCTTTCCACGGTACCCTCTTCGCAGTGCTCGATCACCCATTTGATGTTTTCCGGTTGGAGGTCGGTGATGCCCACGTGACCCACCACGCCTTTCTTGCGCAGTTCCACCAAGGCAGGAAGGGTTTCATTCACCACCTGGTTCAAATCGGCGAACTCAATGTCGTGTACGTTGATGAGGTCGATGTAGTCGATGTTCAGGCGTTGCATGCTCTCATAGACGCTCTCCGTGGCTCGTTTGGCGGAGTAGTCCCAGTAGTTGACGCCGTCCTTGCCATAGCGTCCCACCTTGGTGGAGAGAAAGTACTTGTCTCTCGGGATGTCCTTGAGGGCCTTTCCCAACACCATTTCCGCTTTCAGGTGTCCATAATAGGGTGAGACGTCGATGAAGTTGATGCCGTTGTCGATGGCCGTGAAGACGGCGCGGATACCCTCTTCCTCCCTGATGCCGTGGAAGACGCCGCCGAGAGACGATGCCCCGAAACTGAGGTTCGACAGCCGAAGGCCGGTTTTTCCTAATTCGTTGTAAATCATAGTGTATGATGGATTATGATGATGATTTTACTCAAGTTTCGCATTCGCTCAACTTTTTGTAGTTAAAGGGGAGTTAAAAAGAAGTTCTCCCTCGCCCCCGGCCTGCGGGGCCACCCCCTCTCTGGCAGAGGGGGAGGAGTTAAAGGGACGTATGTCCACTTCATCATTATTTTGATGGTTTTCTGCACAATCTTTAAAGTGTTAACCCTTCTATTCCTTACTTTCCTTACTTGTGAAAGTTGAGTTGTTTTACTTATGTGGATGCAAAAGTAATCAAAAAAACTGAAACGGCTTTTGATTTGCTTTATCTTTTTGATGATGTTTGTCGATGGTACTGTATTCATCACAGATTAAAGACAAGGCTGAAACATTTACAAACGAAGACGGGGATGTACACTATGAAGTGCATCCCCGTCTTCGTTGTATTTGGAGTCATCCGTGCATGATGGAGCAGGAATGGGTCTTTGTCTCCTTGTCGTAGTTGATGCCCACAAGGAGGAGGTTGTCGGTGTGTTGCGCCACTTTTGCCGGGTACTGCTTGCGGAGAATCTGGTCGATGGCGGAGTCGGCATCCTTGTTGTATTTCAATTCCAGAACGATGGCGGGGGAGTCGACGTTCTTGCGTGGGATGAGCACCAAATCGGCAAAACCCTTGCCTGAAGCCAATTCACGATAGATGACATAATTGTTGCGGGCATAATAGTAGGCGATGGAGAGAACGCATGCCAGAGAGTTCTCGTTGTTGTAAGAAAGGATGCTCGTATGCTCGTCGTGTGCGGCATCCACGCCTTGTGCCACCGCCTCGCAGTCACCCTCGAGGGTGGCATGGAGCAATTGTTCCGACTGCTGCAAACTCTTGATGACATTCGTCCAATTGGTGTCCTCCACGGCGTTTTCCATTTCCCCTAACACTTCGTGGTTGGGAATGAAGCACTCCTCCTTGGTCCAATCGTAACCGAGGTAACCTAAGTGAATGAGCACGGTGAGAACGTCGTCGCGGCTCCGGATGATTGACATGTCATTTTGAAACTTGGTGGTTTTCACTTTCACCCTTCCTCCAGCCAACATACGGATGATGTCATCCTTCAGACCCTCGAAGTTCATTTGGATGTAATGTGACACAGCATCAAACGCCCCGGTGGTTGCCCAATAGCTGCGGCAGCGTCGGCTCCTGATGGCTTGTATGACAGAGTTGGGGTTGAATATGGACGGCTCATCACCAATCTGATAGCCATCGTACCACTTCACCAATTCATCGAAATCCATTCCGTGTTTATCTGCCAACGTCTTCACCTCGTCTTTTGTAAAACCGAAGAACTGAGCCATATTGACTGGTTCAACCATGGAATATTCAATAAAGTTGTTTAAAGCAGACTCTGTCTTATATTTTTTTATTGGCAAGATACCTGTCAAATAGACACCGGCGAAGACATTCATTGCATTCAAGCTTTTAAACATCCGCCTGAGCCAACTCACATAGCGGTCCATGGCTGAGGTGCCATGTATGAACTCACGGCAGATGGCATCCCATTCGTCAATGATGAATACGAAGCGCTCGCCAGTTTCCTGCGCGATGCGACTGAGGCCGTCCATCAGGTCATCGTCATCCTGTGGCTCCACTTGTGGGTAGGCTTTCATCACGTCCTCTCTCACAGCCTTATCTATTTTGCCTACGATATCTTCATTATGATAACGTGTGACAAAATAAGTCATGTCAAGACTGATGACAGGATATTTGTTGAGGTGCTTGTCAAATGACGGGTCATTGGCGATTTGCAGGTCGGCAAACAACGAGCGCGAATCGACGGAATGGTCGTAATAGGCGCACAGCATCTTCGCCGCCATCGACTTGCCGAAACGACGGCAGCGGGTGACGCAGCTGAAACATTGTTCGGTGAAGAGTGTTTTGTTGACAACGGCTATCAGCCCAGACTTGTCAACGTATTCACTGTTGCGGGTTCTTCGAAATCCTTCATCCCCGACGTTGATGTAAGTTCCCATGGTCGTGTGACTTTCTTTTGGTAGCAAAGATAAGCCTTTTTGATTGACCAGCAAAATAATTCCCCGTTTATTTTGAACATTCCCTACTCTTGCCAAGTTTTTGTAAAAGTTGTCCCAAAAATTTGGTGGTGATGTGAAAAATCATTACCTTCGCAACATGAACAAACAGTCGGAAAACATACTATGATAGACAACAATGTAAGCCTCGACTTGATGGAGTTTGTCGAGCAGAAGATACTCCCCCGGTACAATGAGTTTGACAAGGCGCACAACCTCTCTCACGCCGTGCAGGTGATACGCCGGTCGGTGGCTTTGGCGCGTACGTTCGGTGCCGATGTCAACATGTCGTATGCCATCGCTGCCTATCACGATTTGGGTATGGAAGGGCCGCGGGCCATCCACCACATCACGAGCGGCAAGATTCTGGCAGCCGACCGCCGCTTGCAGCGTTGGTTCTCCGACTCGCAGCTCCAGGTGATGCGCGAGGCGGTGGAGGACCACCGCGCCTCCGCCTCCCATGCACCGAGGAGCCTTTATGGGAAGATTGTGGCAGAGGCCGACCGCGACATGGACCCTGAATTGGTCATCCGCCGCACCATACAGTTTGGTCTCAGCCATTATCCAGAGAAGGACAAGGAGGAGCAGTGGCGCCGCTTCATGGAGCATATGGACAACAAATACTCCATCCACGGCTACATCAAGTTGTGGTTGCCTGGTTCTGACAATGAGCGCAAACTCAATCAGTTGCGTGAATACATTTCCCATCCGGACCAGATGCGCCCCATCTTCGACCGCATCTACGGGGAGGAGAAACCCGCCGAATGAGTCATTTCACCACCACCTTTTTCCGGTTTTTGATATAGACACCCTTCGAGGGACGTGCCACCCGCATGCCTTGGAGGTTGTAATAGGTGTCGTCGCCTTCGCCAATGGTGCGGAGGACGGCGATGCCCGACAGGTCGTTGACGGGTTGATAGACGCATAGTGAGCGGTAGATGTGATAGGCGGCGCTCGAGGGCATGTCCAAGGTGAGGGTGGTGTCGTTGCCGTCGCACCATTTGAAATAGAGTATGGAGTCTGCCGCGTTGTAGGCTGTGGTGCCGTCGCCCACGAGATAGGACAATTGGCACAACGTGCCGCGCCTCACGCTATCGACGCTCACTGTGAAGTCGTTGGGGCAGTTCATCCCATATCCCGGGAAGAAGAAATAGTAGGTGGCTTTCTCGCAGTTGAAGGTGAGTCCTTCGTAAAGCGTGTTGACGGTCTTTCCGTTTTCGTTGGCACGATACCAGGTCTGCTTGCCAGTCTCGCTGAACCCCTTGATTTCGCTTGTGGATGGCAGTTTCATCCATCCGCCTCCCGGGGCTTCCTCCGTGGTGAAGTCGATGTTGATGGTGCGGTCGAATGGTCCGAAAGCAGGGATGTAGGCGTAGGCATTCTCCCCTTGATCGTTGGAGGCTTGCACCACGAGGTCTTCCCCCGCCGCGCCTTTCACGACGATATGGAAGGTGCCGTTGGCATCCTTGGTTTTTTCGTATTTGTCGAACGCGTTTCCGGCCTGGTCGGTGATGGTGATGTCGGCGATGGGCTGGTGGTTGTTGGCTTTCACCTTGAAGACCATATGGAAATGTCCGTCCTCATCAGCTTTCATCCCCTCCAACTGTGCTGTGACGGTTTTGTCGGCATTTGCCAGTGGTATGAGGGCAACGTTGGAGTTGAGTCCCGATGGCACAGGTTCCCACTCGGCATAACTGGCAGTGCTGATGTTGGAGAAATTGATGTCATCGAATATGCGCCAAGTCACACCGTCGCGGTCCATCTGACTGATGCGGTTGGCGGGCAGGTTGGTGACTTCTATTCTCAGTGTGTTGGTGCCCTCCCGCACCTTGTCGCCCAAATTCAATGTAAAGGGCACCGCCCAAGCGCATCCCATGTATTCACCATTGAGCCACACGCGGGCACTCTCACGCACGTCGCCGAGGTCGAGCAGGAAGCCCTCCTGGGCTGTTTGCAGCTGACGCGCCGTGACGTGGAAGGTGGTTTCGTAGATGCCTGTGCCCATCAGCCGGGCGGTCAGGCTGTCTATGCCTTGCCAGGGTCTCGGTCCGTCAAGGAGGTGAGTGTCGGCGATGGCGGGGTGGCTGTCATCGCTGAAGGAGAGCGTCCATTCACCGCCGATGGTTATCCTTCCTTGCTGTTGTGTCGCCATGGCGGTCTTTCCAGAGGTGACGGTGGTGTCGTAGGTGCGCAGTATGACAGACTCACCCGACTTGAGACTCATCCACACCTTTCCCTCTTCATTGACGAGGGCGTCGGTGATGTTGCCATCCATGGGGTTGAAGAAGATGGCGCTGTTGAAATCGACAGCGAGAGGTGCGAAACCCTCTATGTCGGTGTCGGTGAGGTTGGCGATGAAGTAATGGTGTCCGTTGTCGTTGCTCCTGCGTATGACGCTCAGGCCGTATTGGCTGCGCAGTGCCTCGGGTCGTGCCTCGATGGTTTGCAGTGCCGTTGCATCGCGTCCGTAGACGATGCTGGCACCCTCGGCAGCCAGTTGGTCGAGGTGTGTCTTGACGCTGTCGGGCAGGTGGTCACTGACGGGGATGACAAGGGTGGAGTAGGGGACTCCTCCCGCCGTTACGAGGCGACCATTGGCGAAGGTGGTCAGCATGAGTTGCCGTTCGCTGGTGTAGTCGCAGTCGTAGCCGGCAGCCTCGAGGTTGTTGACACATTGTTCCAGTTCCGCCATCTTCGTGCCCATCGTGTTGATGTCGAAGAGCAGGAGTCGGTTTTGGAACGAACCAGTTGTCTTGTGCATGGCATTTGCGAAGGGCGCATAGACGAGGATGTCGTTGTCGGGGTTGCCCATTTGCAGGAAACTCTGTGTCCGTGCGATGTATTGCATGAGGGATGGTGCGTCTCGCCAGATGCTGTTGGTGGGGCTCATGTCTATGGCGGCGTAGAATTTCCACCCGGGCCAAGGCGCGTCTTGTGGCGAATAGGTGGTGCCGTGGAAGATGACATGGTTGATGCCGGAGGTGAAGAGCAGGTCGAGTTCGGGTTTGATTTGTGACAGCGAGGTGCGGAAATGCTCTGTCAGCCAGGTCATCGACTCGCTTGAGGTGAGTGGTTTCCCGGTGATGTGTGCTGCGCTGGAGGCATATTTCAGAGTCGCCCTGGTGCTGAGTGCCTTCATGGAGAAGCCGAGGTCTTTGCGCAAGCCCTTGATGCCGAAATCGTTCTGGTAGAAGTTCTCTGCCTCCGGGATGTCGGCTTCGGCATAGAGGTCGATGAGGTTGCCTGGGGACCCGTGTGCCTGGTTGCGTGTGGTGGCGCCATGGCTGTGAGCCCACGCCGTCCACTGTCGGGTGAAGTTGTCGCGCAACAGGTCGGAAAGGGTTTGGCGGTAGTCGGCATAGACCTGTGGGTCGCGCTTGAGCAATTGGTCCATATGTCCTTCCAAATTGTAGCCGCGGCGGCGCTCAAACTCCTCGAACATCCTCGGCGTCCAGTCAGCCTGGGTGATTTCGTAGGAGTCGTTGAAGAAGGAGTGGGGCCAGGGGGCGGTAGGGGCGGCTGCGAAGCGGTTGTCGAAATGGTCGAGGTAGTGGGCTACGGCAGTGGAGTCGAAATGGTCCACCACATAGCCTTCGCTGCCTGGAGAGGGGCGTTTCACCTGCATCACTCGATATTGGTTGTAAATGGCTATGACTTGCCATTTGCCCTCCGGGGCCACCCAGTTCATCTTCCCGTTTTCCACAAATGGGGTGAGGTCTGTGACGGGACCGTCGTTGCCGCTTTGTGGATAGGCCATCACCTTTTGCAGCAAACCGTTGGAGGGATTGATGGTCATCGTGGCGGTAGAATGGCCGTCGCCGGAGATGTCCATCGTCTCTGTCACCAGTTTGCTCGCACTCTCCTCGGCTTTCACCTGGGGGCCGCCGAAGGGCCATCCCGTGCCGGTGGTCATGTCGATGTCGATGCCGTATTCTTCGCCCAACTGTTGCGTGTATTGTAGTATCTCCAACCATCGGTCGCTGAGGAACGGGATGTTGCGGGCTGCATTGCCGTTCACCCCGTAGATGGGAGTGATTTCGAGGGTGCCGAAACCTGCGGCGGCGTATTGCGCCATGTTCCAACGGAGGTTTTCCTCGTCAACCGCCGACCCCATCCACCACCAGCGGCTGCCGGCTTTCGCTTCGCGGGTGACTTCCGGCCATGTGACTTGCTGGGCATGGGATGCCAGTGTGGAGGTCGACAGGACAATGATGAGCATGATGGCTCTCAGCAACGATTTCTTCATAATCATGGTTTTTAGGTGGTTTGTCTTTGATATGGTTGGTACAAAGGTAAGGAATAATTTAAAAAGATGAAAGATGAAAAATGAAAAATGAAGGATGAAGATGAAAATATGGGAAAGGCACCATGGCAGTCTGCACCTCATGCCTGTTTCTATTCTTTGTTCTGAAACTCCTTGGGCGTCATTCCCGTCTCGCGCTTGAAGTAATTGTTGAAAGCGGAAGAACTGATGAAATTGAGATGCTCAGCCACTTCGTATGACATCATACTGTTGGTTTTCAAGAGAACTTTTGCTCGAAGGATGACGGCGCGGTTGACCCAGTACATCACACTCTGACCACTGGCTTGCTTGATGACGGTCGAGAGATGGTGGGGGGTGATGTGGAGCATGTTGGCATAGAAGGGGATGCTCCGCTCGCGCTCGCAATGCAGGTTGACCAACGACTTGAAACTTTGGAAGAGTTGTTGTTGTCGCGAGGGTATGGAACTCCCCTCAGCAGTGTTCATCTCACTCTTGATGGAGGCGATGTTGCTCACAAGGGCCGTGAGCAGGCTGCGTACCGTTTCCTGTCGGAAGGGCGAATGATGTGCAACGTCCCATAGCAGATATGCCATGCGAAGCAGTTCATTCCACTGTGTGGCGTCGGTGCGTATGATGATGTTCTCGCCGATGTGGATGTTTTCCTTCGACACGATGGCCAACACGTTGGTTTCCATATGGCAACGTTTCAATTCCAGGATGATGTCGGGAGTGGTGACCACCACCATGCCTTTTTCAATATGGTAGTCCTCAAGGTCTATGCTGATGTCGGCTTCCCCCTCCAGCATCATCATGATGCGCCCTTCCGGCACGTTGTAAATCTGGCCTGGGTGAAGGAAATTGCCGCGTATGGGACTGCCGTTGACCACCATGCTGAAATCATTGTTGGAGAATACGTGACTCTTCTCCCCGGCAAGGTCGTGCAGGTTGACGTGGTCGATGGAAAAGGAGTGAATGGTCTTTACCTTGGACATAGGGTTTCGATATAGTACGATTTGATTGCAAATTTAGTACTTTTTTGTGAGAATTGCTAAAGAAAAACCGAATCATCATACAAATTTGTATTTTTTTCAGAGGATTCTGCAATAGTTCTTTCGGAAAAAAGTTCTAATTTTACATCGTGAAAAGACAAAATCGATATGATATGAACAGAATCATCCTGACTTTGGCCTTGATGGCCGCCACGCTTATGGCACATGCACAGACGCTGGAGGAGTGTCAAAAGGCGGCAGAGCAGAATATTCCTCTCATCAAGCAATATGACCTCATAGAGAAAACCACCGCCTTGACGGTGGAAAACATAGGGAAAGGATGGCTGCCACAAGTCTCTGCCTCGGCACAAGCCACCTTGCAGAGCGATGTGGCTTCCTGGCCCGATGCGATGACTCCTATGATGCAGCAGATGGGCATCAGGATGAAAGGATTGAGGAAAGACCAATATCGTGTGGGTGTCGATGTGCAGCAGACGGTGTATGACGGCGGTATGATCAACAGCCAAAAGGAGATGGCCCGTGAGCAGGGCGTGGTGCAGGCCGCACAGGCCGAGGTGGACTTGTACCAGGTGAGGAAGCGCGTCAACGAGATGTATTTCGCCCTGTTGTTGGTGGAGGACCAGATACGGTTGAACAAAGACCTGCAGACCGTGCTGGCCGGCAATGAGAAGAAGTTGGAGTCCATGGTGAGAAACGGCATCGCCGCCGAGAGCGACCTGAACAATGTGAAGGCGGAGCGACTCAATGTGGTGCAGCAAGCCACCAACCTGGAGTCGCAGAAACGCATGCTCCAGACCATGCTTGGCACTTTTTGCGGCATCGAGGTGAAAGAGGTGCGCAAGCCAGAGGCAACGGAGGTCGGTATGTCGAACAACCGCCCAGAGTTGCGTCTCTTCGATTCGCAGTTGCGGTTGGCCGACGCTCAGGAGAAAGTCCTCGACGCCGCCTTGAAACCCAAAGTGGGCCTCTTCGCCCAAGGTTTCTACGGCTACCCCGGATACAATATGTTTGAGGATATGATGAGGCACGAATGGTCGCTCAACGGAATGGTTGGCGCCCGCGTCACTTGGAACATCGGCGCCCTCTACACGCGGAAGAACGACAAGGCGAAGATTCAACTCCAACGAGACCTTGTGGAGAATGGTCGCGACATCTTCCTTTTCAATAACCGCTTGGAACAAATCCAGCAGAACGAGGACATCGCCCGTTACAAGAAACTGATGGCTGAGGATGAGGAAATCATCTCGCTGAGGTCGGCTGTGAGGAAGGCTGCAGAGTCGAAACTCTCCCACGGCATCATCGACGTGAACGACCTGGTGCGTGAAATCAGCAATGAGAATGCAGCCAAGGTGCAGCAGTCCATCCACGAGATAGGGATGCTCAAGCAGATTTACGACAACAAGTTCACCACCAACAATTAGTCAACAAAATGAAAACATATACCTTTATGAAAAGAGCGAATGATAAAGTGCAGCTGTTCTTACTGGCAAGCCTGACCCTAATCGTGGTGGCTTGCGGTAAAAAAGAGAAGGAATATGACGCCACCGGTACGTTCGAGGCCACCGAGGTCACCGTTTCGGCCAAGTCGTCGGGAGAGTTGCAACTCTTCGACGTCACAGAGGGTGGCCAGGTGGAGAACGGCAGTGTGGTTGGGCGGATAGACGCCTTCCAGTTGAAGTTGAAAAAGGAACAGCTTGAGACCACCCGCGGCCAACTGAGTGCCAACAAGCGACAGTTGGCTTCATCGAAAAACTCCAACGACAGTCGCCAACTCGACCTGGAGAAACAGTTGGCATCCATCAAACAACAGATTGCCAATGCAGAGCGCGAGCGTCAACGTTTCTCCGAATTGGTGAAAGACGGTGCCGTGCCACGCAAGCAACTCGACGATATCAATTACCAAATCAAGGTGCTCGAGAAGCAGTTGGAGGCCACCAGCGACCAGATACGCAGTAACAACGCCAGTCTGAAAGACCAAAGCACCGGCATCGATGCCCAGATGGACGGCATCGATGCCCAAGCGGCCGGACTGGAGGCGCAGATACGCCAGATTGACGACCAGATTGCCAACACCGAGGTTGTCGCTCCGTATACCGGCACCGTGTTGGAGAAATATGTGGAGCGGGGAGAGTTTGTCACCACGGGCAAACCGTTATTCAAGATGGCCGACACTCAAAACATGTTCTTGCGTGCCTATGTCACCTCGGCGCAGTTGCAAAAAATCAAGGTGGGGCAGCAAGTGAAGGTGTTCGCCGACTATGGCGACGGGCAGATGAAAGAATACGCAGGCACCATCTCATGGATATCCTCTCGCTCGGAATTCACACCCAAGACCATCCTCACCGATGACGAACGTGCCGACCTGGTGTATGCCGTGAAGGTGGCCATCAAGAACGACGGTTTCGTCAAAATTGGGATGTATGGAAGATTGAAGATTTGAGATTGAAAATTGACATAGTCTCTATAGCCACTATAGTTACTATAGTATCTATAGCTTGAAGAAAGATAAAAAAATGGATGCCATAAAAGTAAAAAACATCAGCAAGTCATACGGCAAGGTGAAGGCACTCGACGACGTGTCGTTCTCTGTCGGCAAAGGCGAGGTCTTCGGCCTGATAGGTCCCGATGGCGCCGGCAAGACTTCGATGTATCGCATCCTCTGCTCACTGCTCCTGCCACAGTCGGGCAGTGCCACGGTGGACGGCTTCGACGTGGTGAAACAGATGAAGGAGATACGCCGTCGTGTGGGTTACATGCCCGGAAAGTTCTCCCTTTATCAGGACTTGACAGTGGAGGAGAACTTGAAGTTCTTTGCCACGCTCTTCGACACCACCGTCGAGGAAGGATATGACAGCATCAAGGCCATTTATTCCCAGATTGAACGTTTCAAGGACCGTCGGGCGGGTGCGCTCTCTGGTGGGATGAAGCAGAAATTGGCGCTCTCCTGCGCATTGGTCCATGCGCCGAGCGTGCTGTTCCTCGATGAACCTACAACGGGCGTCGACCCCGTGAGCCGGAAGGAGTTTTGGGAGATGCTTGCCTCGCTCAAAGACCGTGGCATCACCATCGTGGCTTCCACACCCTATCTCGACGAGGTGCGCCGATGCGAGCGCGTGGCTTTCCTCGACCAAGGCCGCATCCGCGGCATCGACACGCCGGAACATATCCTCACGGAGTTTGCGGATATCTTCAACCCACCGGGAATCAAACGTAAAAAGTCGGGGATTGCAAATCCCCTCCAACAGATTGCAAATCCCCTCCAACAAGATAATCCCTCTCAGCAAGATAATCCTCTTCTGCAAGAAGCCCCCGAAGCCGTAGGGGCGGGTCTTGTGCCCGCCCGCAGCCAGTCTACCGGCAGTCAAGCGGAGAATGTCATCGAGGTGGAGCATTTGGTGAAGGCTTTCGGGACGTTCCATGCTGTGGATGACATCTCATTCACGGTGAAGAAAGGTGAGATTTTCGGTTTCTTGGGTGCCAACGGTGCGGGAAAGACCACCGCCATGCATATGCTGACCGGTTTGAACCAACCTACCAGCGGAACGGGTCGAGTGGTGGGTTACGACATCCGCACGGAGTATGAGCAAATCAAGAAGCACATCGGCTATATGAGTCAGAAATTCTCACTCTATGAGGATTTGACCGTGGCTGAAAACATTCGTCTCTTTGCCGGCATCTACGGAATGAAGGACGATGAAATCAAACGCAAGACCGACGAACTCTTGGAACGGCTGCACTTCTCCGACCACAAGAACACCCTCGTGGCTTCGCTGCCCTTGGGGTGGAAGCAGAAACTCGCCTTCTCCGTCTCCATCTTCCACGAGCCTGGCATCGTGTTCCTCGACGAACCGACTGGCGGTGTGGACCCTGCCACAAGGCGTCAGTTCTGGGAACTCATCTACGATGCTTCCGAGCGAGGCATCACCGTCTTTGTCACCACCCATTACATGGACGAGGCAGAGTATTGCGACCGCATCTCCATCATGGTGGACGGCAAAATCAGCGCGATAGGCACCCCCGAGGAATTGAAGAGAAAGTTCAACCAACCCGACATGGACCATGTCTTCACCTATCTGGCACGACAAGCCACCCGCAGCAGCGACTAAGATACTTGGAAAAACCATCAACACAGGAAAAAGATGAAACAGTTCACATCATTTGTCATCAAGGAGGCCAAGCACATCCTGCGCGACAAGCGTACGATGCTCTTGCTCTTCGGCATGCCTTTGGTGTTGATGCTGCTCTTCGGCTTCGCCATCACCACCGATGTGAGGAATGTGCGCACGTTGGTGGTGATGTCCAACGCCGACCACGCCACCCGGCAGGCGGTGGAGCGTCTCTCGCAATCGGAGTATTTCACCATCGTCAACGTAGTAGCCACTCCGCAAGAGGCAGAACACCTCATTCGCCACCAGAAGGCCGACTTCGCCATCGTCTTCTCGCAGCAATTCGCAGCGAAGAAGGGCGGTGTGCAGTTCATCGTGGATGGCGCCGACCCCAATATGGCACAAATGTGGACAAACTACGCCACCCAGGTGTTGCTCAACCCCTCCGGCGGTCTCGTCAACTCAAAAATGCTCTACAACCCGCAGACCAAGTCGGCCTACAATTTCGTGCCTGCCATCATGGGCATGCTGCTGATGCTCGTCTGTGCATTGATGACTTCCATCTCCATCGTGCGTGAGAAGGAAAAAGGCACGATGGAGGTGCTGCTCGTCTCACCCATGAGACCCTTGATGATCATCATCGCGAAAGCCGTGCCCTATCTGGTGCTCGCCTTCCTCATACTGACCATCATCCTGCTGATGGCGAAATTTGTCCTGGGTGTCCCGCTGGCAGGTTCGCTGACGTGGATCATCCTCATCTCCGTGATTTACATCCTGCTTGCCCTATCGCTTGGGTTGCTCGTGTCCAATGTGGCGAAGACACAGTTGGTGGCCTTGCTCGTCTGTGCCATGGTCCTGCTGATGCCCATCGTCATGCTGTCGGGCATGATATTCCCCGTGGAGTCGATGCCGGAAATCCTCCAATGGGTGTCGGCTGTCATCCCGCCGAGATATTACATCTCGGCCATGCGCAAGTTGATGATCATGGGTGTCGGCATCGACCAGGTGCTTTTCGAACTCTCTGTGTTGACAGGCATGCTAGTCATCCTGATGTCGCTGTCTCTCATCACCTTCAAGAAACGCCTGGAATAATAGTCATCAATTTTCAATCTTCAATCTTCAATCTTCAATTTTCAATTTTCAATTTTCAATTTTCAATCTTCAATTGTGATTCGGTTTCTCATACAAAAGGAGTTCACGCAGATACGCCGCAATTCGTTCCTGCCACGGCTCATCGTCATGTTCCCCATCATGATCATGTGCGTCATGCCGTGGGTGATGAACATGGAGGTGAAGAATGTCGTGGTTGACGTGGTTGACCTTGACCGTGGCACGCAGTCGCAGCGACTCGTCCACGCCATTGAACATAGCAACTACTTCATCTTCCACGGACAGAAACCAACCTATGCAGAGGCGTTGAAGGATATCGAGCACGCCGATGCCGATGTCGTGGTGGTCATCCCACAAGACTTTGGCAAGAATCTGGTACAAGGACAGCAGCCGCAAGTGCTTATCGCGGCTAATGCCGTCAATGGCACCAAGGGGTCGATGGGGGCTGCCTATCTCTCACAGATTGACATGGCTGAAGCCAATCCCGGTGCCAGCGCCATAGAGTCGAAGATTTCCACCTTGTTCCTCTATAACAAGAACCTGAACTTCAAACTCTTTATGATTCCTGCACTCTTCGCCATCGTGATGATGCTGATGACGGGTTTCCTGCCTGCATTGAACATCGTGGGGGAGAAGGAGACGGGCACCATCGAACAAATCAACGTCACGCCTGTCTCTAAATGGGCGTTCATCCTTGCCAAACTCATCCCTTACTGGCTTATCGCCATGTTCGTCATCACGGTGTGCCTTTTGCTTGCGTGGGGAATCTATGGCATCACGTCCGCCGGCCCTTTATGGCTCGTCTATCTGTTGGCCATGCTGCTAGCCATGTTCTTCTCGTCGTTCGGACTGATTATCTCCAACTATTCCGACACCATGCAACAGGCCGTCTTCGTGATGTGGTTTTTCGTGGTTGTCATGCTGCTGCTCAGCGGTCTTTTCACCCCCACGCGTTCCATGCCTTCGTGGGCGTATCTCACCACCTACGTCAACCCTATGAGCTATTTCGTCGAGGCGGTGCGCACTGTCTTCGTCCGGGGTGGCGACTTCCAAAGTATCGCCCACCAGGTGTTCGCCCTCCTCGGCATCGGATTATTCATGGGAGGATGGGCAGTGCAGAGCTATAAGAAAAACAGTTAGTAAATTGAAAATTGAAGATTGAAAATTGAAAATTGATATGCACCCGGAGTGTGCCCCAATTTTCAATCTTCAATTTTCAATCTTCAATATTTCAATATTTCATCTTGAGGTTGTGCATGATGAAGCCGTAGATGTCGGCCTGCTCCTCCAGCACTTTTGTCATAGGCTTGCCACCACCATGCCCCGCCTTCGAGTCGATGCGGATGAGGACGGGAGCATCGCCCGCCTGGCAAGCCTGCAGCGTTGCAGCAAATTTGAAGGAATGCGCCGGCACCACGCGGTCGTCGTGGTCGGCGGTGGTGACGAGTGTGGCGGGGTAGGATGTCCCTGGGCGCAGGTTGTGCAAAGGAGAGTAACCCAGGAGGTATTCAAACATCTCACGGCTGTCTTCGCTCGTGCCATAATCGGGAGCCCAGTTCCATCCGATGGTGAACTTGTGGTATCTCAACATGTCCATCACGCCCACTTGCGGGATGGCCACGGCGAAGAGGTCGGGACGCTGCGTCATGCAGGCACCCACCAGCAAACCGCCGTTTGAACCACCTTGGATGGCCACTTTTTGCGCATTGGTGTAACGCTGTGCAATGAGCCATTCCGTGGCGGCGATGAAGTCATCGAACACATTCTGTTTTTTCATCTTCGTGCCTGCAAGATGCCATTCCTCGCCATACTCGTTGCCACCGCGCAGGTTCACCATCACATAGATGCCGCCGCTCTCGAGGAAGGGGATGCGCATGGTAGAGAAGGAGGGTGAGAGGCCGATGTTGAAACCACCGTAGCCATAAACCAGCACGGGGTTCTTGCCGTTGCGCTTCAGCCCTTTCTTGTAGGTGAGGAACATGGGTACTTTCGTGCCGTCCTTGCTGGTGAAGAACACCTGTTCGCTGACGAAGTCGTTGGCGCGGAAGTTCACCTTTGGTGCATAATACACCGTGCTTTGGTCGGTGGCGATGTCGTAGCGGTAGATGGTGCCGGGGACGGTGAACGAACTGAAGGAGTAGAAGCACTCCTTGCGGTCCTTCTTCCCGCTGAAGCCGGCGCTACCCACCGAGGGGAGCTTGATTTCGCGCAACATTTTCCCGTCCAGCGTATGGAGAAAGGCGTGTGTTGATGCGTCGCGTGTGTAGGACACCAGGAGATGGTTGTCGATGATGTCGGTGGACTCCACCACACCTTCTCCTTCGGGGATGATGGTGCGCCAGTTGGCAATGCCCGGGTTGTGCAGGTCGACGGCTACCACCTTGCCCTTGGGAGCCTCGTAATTGGTTTGCAAGTACATGGTGTCGCCGATGTTATCAATGAAGTCATAGGTGTAGTCCATGTTGGAGGTCATCTGGATGAATTGCGAGTCGGACTGTCTCAAGTCTCTGACAAACAGGTTGTTGCCAGAGCCGGCACCGCTCTCGTAAAGCACCATGATGGTCTCTTCCTCGTTCACTCCCACGCCGTAGAACCGCTTGGGATAGGCGGGGTTCATATAGAACAGCACGTCGTCGCTCTGTGGCGTTCCGATGCGATGGTAGTATATCTTGTGGCATTCGTTCACCGCCGACAGTTCGTTGCCTTCCACGGGGTCGTAGGCACTGTAGTAGAAGCCGTCGCCCTGCCAGGCAGCACCACTGAACTTCACCCAGAGGATATGGTCGTCGAGCAGTCTTCCTGTGGCGGCGTCGAGCACGTAGATTTCTCTCCAGTCGGACCCGCTGCGGGAGATGCTGTATGCCACATATTTGCCGTTGTGGGAGAAGGTGACGCTCTGAAGGGCCACCGTCCCGTCGCTGCTCAGCAGGTTGGGGTCGAGGAACACCCGTGGCGTGCCGCCCAACTCATCCATCACATACAACACGCTTTGGTTCTGCAGGCCATCGTTCTTGTAGAAATACCATTTGCCGTGTTTCTCGAAGGGGATGCCCGTCCTTTCGTAATTAGCCACCTCGCGCAGGCGGTTGAGCAGTTTCTTGCGCTGCGGCATCTGGCTCAGATATTTGTTGGTGACGGCGTTCTCCGCTTCCACCCATTGTGCGGTCTGTGCGCTGGTGTCGTTTTCCAACCATCGATAGGGATCGGGCACTTTCGTGCCGAAATACTCGTCCACGGTGTTGTCACGTGGAGTGACGGGGTAGTTGATTTTTTGTGCTGACGCAGCAAGGGTGATGGTTGCAATGGCGATAGTGAAAAGGGTTTTTCTCATGATTTCTGATGGATAAGAGGGTTCTCTGTGATAATTGGTGCAAATATAGTTAAAACCGAATGCAATGCAAAGCAAAAATACCATTTTTTGTTTTCATTGCCCATTATGTCACCCGGCCATATCTCACAAGGCATGGCGACGGGGGACTGGAGGGAGAGTCTGACAGGTCTTATATCTCTACTGCAATTGCAGAAGATAGGACCAACCATTACAATGAAGGGCAAGGAGAATTCAGGTATGGGGCATTGGACATCGAACGCTTGAGAGACAGGATTCGGGATGACGCCAAGGGGTTGAGGTTTGAATTGGAAGTCACCCATTGTGACGAGATGGACAGGGTGTCGGAATTCAAGAAATGGTTTGACATCGTCAACACTTACGACTCGCCTTTGACCTGAACCTTTTTTCTGAATCCTCCGATCACTCCGATTACTCCGAATCCTCCGATCACTCCGATCACTCTGAATCCTCCGATCACTCCGATTACTCTAATCGGGCGGGCACAAGACCCGCCCCTACAGCCGCACCGCCATCCGTGGCGTAATCTTCAATTTTCAATTTTTCTTCGGTGATTTGTTGAATTTGAATGCGCAGGTGAGCATGAGATATCTTGGTATGCAGTTGTCCCATGTCTCGGTGCGTCCTTGTGCATTCACGGTGTATTGTTTGTTGGAGAGTTGGTGCAGGATGTCGAAGGCGGTGAGTTTGAGCGTTAGTTTTTCCTTGAACAACGAGCGTGAGAGTTCGGCGTTCCACACCAGGTCGTTGGTGTTCATCATGTCGCTGTTGTATCCCCTTCTGCTGAACATCTTGATGTCGGTGGCCAATGAGAGTTTGACCCAGGGGATGACATAGAGGAGTCTTGCGCCGTAACTGAAGTCGAAGGCGCTGATGCGCTCGAAGTCCTCCCTGTCGCTGGTGCTGATGCGCCAGTTGACGTCGCCCAGCAAGGCGACGGTGAGCTTGTCTTTCTGATATTCCAGTTCGAGTCTGTCATGCAAGGTCCAGTTGTTGACGGTGCTCTTGTTGCTACCTCCATTTGCCCCGGCGTTGAGGTAAAGAATGGGGAAATCTACAGAATGGTTGTAGTTGGCATCCGCCCTTTCCTTGAGAGTCAGTAGTTTCTTGCGGTCTATGGGGCGTTGGTAGTTGGTTCCGATGCCGGCTTGCCAGTTTCCGTTGATGTTGTCGTTTCTTAGGGTGTACGCCCCAGTTTCTTTGTCGTAGGTGGTTCGTGTTCCCCAGGCGTTTCGTGTGATGCTGGCAGACCCCCAGATGTTGGCCAATCTTCTGATGCTGTCATTGTTGAATATAAAGGAAAAAGTGAGGTTGTGGACGACGTTTGCCTTCAGGTTGGTGTTGCTGACCCATGTAGACAACGGGTTGGCGGTGTTGTTGTGCGGCATGAGTGATGCGAAGCTGGGTTTGGAGACATTCATGCTGTAGTTGATGTATTGCAACCCTTTCTGTTTGCCCCATTGGTAGTAGTTGAAACTTGGTGTGAAGAGTGTGTAGCTCCTTCGTGCGATGGTGTCGATATGGTGGTCGTTGTAGTTGATGCGCTCGGCATTGATGGTGACGGGCAGTTGGAAAGAGATGTATCCTTTGTCGTCAGACTTGTTGATGGCCAGCCGTCCGGTGTAGGTTCGTGTGAGGAGTTGTTGCGAGATGCTGTTGTCGGTATCCAATGCGCTCAGCAGCTGCTCCCGACTGGAGGGCAATGTCCCGATGTCTTGTGGGTCGAAGTCCTTGAGTCTGTCGAGTCGGAAGAGGTCGTTGTGACTGTTGTTCCAATTCTGTCTGTATCCCACCTCTGGTTCTATGCTCCATTGGTTGGGCAGTTGCAGGGAATAACTGGCGGCCGCGCTGTATTGGTATGTGTTTGACCGTGAGTCAATGTATTGGTTTCTCAGGTCGTCGAGCATGCTTTGTGCGTAATGGGTTTCGGTGCGCGAGAAGTTGTCGTTCGGCTTGGTCTGGCTGAAGTTGGCGTTGAAGTTGATGCTGAAAAAGTCTCCCCAACTGAATTTCTTGTAGTAGAGCAAAAGTCCGTTGAGGCTCAGCGTGCGGTATTTGTTAAGTCCTATGCTCGTGGTGTTGTTGATGGGTGCCTGTTGCCAGGTGGAGTCTTGGTTTTGGGTGTTCCGAGTGCCGTCGCCGTAATATAGTGTGACGTAGTTGTAGAGGGTGAATGGCTTTTGCAAGGTGAACTGGTTGCTAGCATTGAAGTTGAAGTCCTTCTGCCTGCTTCTCGACTCAGAGCCTCCCATGATGTTCCCTCCTGTGGCGAACCGTTCTGAGGCGCTGCGGCTCCAGTTGTCGGCGTCGCTCCAGGTGAAGGTGGCGTCCATCGTCTCGTCCCATTTCTTGTCTGCATCCTCGGTGCTGAGATGTAAGCCAGTTTGTTTGGTGGTGCGTAGTCCCCTTGGCATTTCCGAGGGTGTCCATTCCCCCTCGCCACCGGGTCGCCGTGTCTCGTTGATGTTGTTGGTGTTGCCGAAGAGGGAGATGCGTGAGTGGTCGCTGTAGTAGAGTGCGAAGAGGCGTGCCATGTATCGGCTGTCGGTGCCCGCCCCGACTTCTGCGTTGCCGAGGTATCCCCTGTTGTACTCCCGCTTGAGTTCCACGTCCATCACATAGTCTTTCTTTTCGATGTCGCGCCCCACCAGTTCGCTCTGCTTGGTGGATTTGTTATAGACCTTGATGTCTCTCACGGTGAAATAGGGGAGATTCTCGAGCATCACCTTGTTCTGTCCTTTGAAGAAGTCTTTGCCGTTGAGGGTGAGGTAGTCCACTTTTTTCCCATTGATGTAGATGTCGCCGTTGTCCTTGAGTTCTGCTCCCGGCATCTGCCTTATGAGTCCGTCGAGCATCGACCCTTCCGGGAGGTTGAATGCAGATGCGTTGAAGACGAGTGTGTCGCCTTTGTAGGTGAGTTTCACCCTTGTTCCGGTGACGGTGACGCCTTCCAGGTCGGACTCTTTCCAGATGTCGTCTTGTTTCTTTTTCATCAGGATGCGGGGGAGCTCGAAATAGGAGTTCCGGGCGATGTGGCGGAGTTGGTAGTTCATGTATGTGTCTTCATAACCTTCCGCCGTAGCCTTGAGGATGTAGTCAGCCTGCACGGCGGGCACCTTGAAGCCATAATAGGATATGGTGCTCCATGACGAGCTGGTGACGGTGTCCACGACGGTGGAGTCGCTCCGCATCAAGGTGACGAAGGCCTTGATTTTTGCTTTTGTGAACGAGTCATAGACCTCGCCGGCGAGTTCCACGGTGCGCTCTTTTTTCTTCTTTTCCTTCTCCTTCGGGGTGACAGTGGAGTCGTTTTTTACGATGGTGGAGTCGTTCTGCGCGGCCATGGGCAGGCAGAACGTGAGGAGTATTCCAATCAAAAGGGTCTTTGTCATAATGGGAGATAAATGTCTTGTCGAGACGGGAGGAGTCCAGTCTCGGATTGCACTAGTCGCGGGAAATCAGGGAAGTGTGACTGTCTGTGCATCATTCCATTTTTGGCAGTTTCTTCGCTGGCCAGCAATAGTCTTGATACATGTTGACATCAAGGTTGTGCTTGTTGGCATAAACGGCCAATCCGTCGGCCCTCAGCCTTTCACGTGCTTTTTCGTCGCTGTTGATGGTATGGAATGCATCATACTTGTCACCGAATATTCTCTTGGCCGATGGCAGGTTGTTGGAGCCGTCCTCCACTTGGTCGAAGCCGGTCACCTCAAACCCCTTTTCTGTTTGGCGGATGTGCATCAGCCCGGGATGACTGCCGCCGGAAACGCATTTCAGCGTGTCGCCCACTTGATTGTAGTTGAACACCCAGAAGTCGCCCCATACGAGGATGTCTTCCGCATTCCGCTCATCTACAGTCACGATGCTGTGGATGGGTACGCAGTGTTCGCCCTCGGCGTAATGCTTGCCTATCTCATTTATTAGATAGCGGTCGATGGCGGGGAAATAGTTTGTCTCAATGTTTTCCTCGCTGGTCTCTGTTTTCGAATCCGCAGGTTGGTCGTTCACTTTGTTTCCACATGCTGCCAAGGTGGCGAGCAAGCAAGAGCAAAGCCAAACGTGTTTGAACTTTGCCGAGCGTGAACAGGCTCTACCCAAGGTCGATATGACCAGGGCAGCGAGAGCGATTGGTCTTCTTTTCATTGTCGTATGCTTTACATTTCTTGTTTGAGCGAAAAAAGTATGATGGATGTGGGCGTACTTCCATACAGCCGCCACCTTCATACTCATATGTCGTGTTGTTTGGGTGTGACTTGGTTTTGCAAGATCTTTATTTTGAAAAGTAATAAAAAACTCCAACCCCATGGCCGGGAAATGGTACATGCAGCTCACGTATTCGGGCTTTTTACTGTGTTCACCACCACGAATTTCTTGAATGGCGGAGGAGTCACTTTGATTACGCTTTCTGCCTTTGCTGTTGTTTCAGCCGTTTCTGCCTTTCCAACAGCTTTCTTGTCGTTGCTGTTTGCTGTCAATATGGGAATCAACAAGCACCAAAGCACAATGAATGGTTTGCTCTTGATAGCTCTCATCATTAGTATTAATTGGTTTTCTGCGACAAAGATAGTAAACCTTTTCCGATTGGCAATGAAAAATCAGGATAAAGAACAATGATTTGTCGCCAACATCTCCATGAGTTGTCATTGGTCTCACCAGCATGGACTCTACTTGCACATAAGACTTCAGGAGATTGCGACGTTCGTAGACGTAGAACCCTAAACCCTCAAACAACTCAATCAAATGTCTTTGTATGCGAAAAAAGCTGTCTGATTATAAAAATGAACTGTTGTGTGGTGCGTATTTCCCCTGCCAAAGATCATGCCTTTCCATATATCCCTCTAACATATTTGTGAATTCCTGGCTTTTCAGTCCCCATTTGGGAGCCAACACCATTTCTTTAGGCGACAACGTTACAAACCTTTCCAGCAGGATGTCTTCCCGTAGTCGTGAAATATATTCAGCCAAAAGCGAAATATATTCACTGACCTCAAAAACGCGTATTTCTGATTGTTCATGCATCCGGGCAAGCAACGTGCCTTTGAGAACTTGCAGATGATGTATTTTGAGAAAATGCAGGGGTAGGGAGGAAACGACGGATGCCTGTTGGAGACATTCGTTGGCATCCTCGCCGGGCAGTCCAAGTATCACATGGGCGCCGGTATGGATTCCCCTTGATGCCGTCGCTTCAATTGCTTCTTGGCTGCATGAGAAGTCATGCCCTCTGTTGATGGTGCGCAAGGTGTGGTCGTTGACACTCTCGATGCCGTATTCCACAGCGACGAAAACATGGCTGCCCAGCTGTTGCAGATAATCGAGCAAAGGTGTGCTGACGCAGTCGGGACGTGTGCCGATGATGATACCCACGACATCGTCTTCCGACAATGCTTCCTCGTATTTCCCGCATAGTGTATCCAAATCGGAGTAAGTATTGCTGTATGCTTGAAAATAGACAAGATAGCGCATGTCATGGTATTTCCTTCCGAAGAAGGCTTTCCCGTCTGATATCTGTTGGGAGATGGTCTTGCGGGCATCACAATAGAAGGGACTGAACGAACGGTTGTTGCAGTAGATGCATCCGCCGACGCCTTTCGTCCCGTCTCGGTTGGGGCAGGTGAACCCGGCGTCGACCATGATTTTTTGCACGCGAAAAGGGAAGTGCTTTTTCAGCCAATCCCCATAGTCGTTGTATCTTTTTTTGCCCATGGCTGCAAAGATACATCTTTTACACCTAAATAATGGCATGTGTCGGAAATAATCTACCAAGAGGGTGACATATGGGAAGGCAAGATATGGAATTAAAAAACATACATCATTTCTTGCCGCTTTCAGGAAAAATGCCTATTTTTGCAGATGAAGAATGGAGCATTTTAACATAAGTAGGTGATCAAAATTAGATGATAGTATTTTATGATTTATTTGGATGCAGATTTTTCTCTCAGACGAAGGAGCATAGCGGGCTATGTGACTGAGGATGAATGAAAAATATGCGCCAAAGAAACATAAAAGACTATACAACACCTACAAGAATGATAGTAACAGATAATTTTGATTACCTACTTTACAGTTGGCATCCCTCAAACAATCATCCTATGAAAGAGCAAGAGAAGCACGATGAGTCTCGCAGGGACTTTTTGAAAAAACTCATCGCCGGAGGATTCACCTTGGCGACGGGACTGTTTATGGGTTCTAAGATAGCCAAGGCAGGGGAAGTCCTCTCCGCCATGGGTGCATGCAGCACGTCTTACAGTTGTTCTGGCGGTAGTGGCAAATGCGGCACTTCGTATTCTTGTTCGGGCCAGGGTGCCGGTGGCAAGGGCAAGTGCGGCTCCTCCTACGACTGCGCGGGTGGCGGCGGCAAATGCAGCACGTCATACTCTTGTTCGGGCCAGGGCGCCGGTGGCAAGGGCAAATGCGGCTCCTCCTACGACTGCGCGGGTGGTGGCGGCAAGTGCAGCACGTCATACTCTTGTACGGGCCAAGGTGCCGACGGCAAGGGCAAATGCGGCTCCTCCTACGACTGCGCGGGTGGCGGCGGCAAGTGCAGCACGTCATACTCTTGTACGGGCCAAGGTGCCGACGGCAAGGGCAAGTGCGGCTCCTCCTACGACTGCGCGGGTGGCGGCGGCAAGTGCAGCACGTCATACACTTGTGCCGGCCAGGGTGCCGACGGCAAGGGCAAGTGCGGCTCCTCCTACGACTGCGCGGGTGGCGGCGGCAAGTGCAGCACGTCATACGCTTGTACGGGTAATTGAAAGGTTCCATGAAACTACTGTTGCCTTCCACCGTCCAACGGATAGACGAAGGAGAGAAAACCATCTTCTTCAATCCCGACGTGCCTTCATGGGTTGTCACCGACAGAAACGGTGCCTTGCTGCTCTCCCTTTGCAACGGTTCCTTGACGCAAGAGGATATGGTAGGATTGCTTGAGGAGGAATATGGCGGGGAGGCTGCCGACATGGTGGACAGGTTCTTCCGCCATGCCATTGAGTCAAGGTTGTTTGACACCCCTTCTCCCGGTGAAACTCCCATCCTCAGGAACGAGGGAAGGCTGAGCATCGTGCAGTTTTCCATTTCCCCGTCTTGCAACCTCAACTGCCGATACTGCTATGCCACCGACAGGGAGGAGAGTGGTCATCCAAGAATGACGCTGGATGACTACAGGCGCGTGGTGGACGAGTTGTGCGAGATGTCGGACATGGTGAAGTTCACCTTGACGGGCGGAGAACCCTTGCTCAACAAAGACTGCCTCGACATCGCGAGGTACATCAAGGGCAAGGGGCATTACGTAGACCTGTTGACAAATGCCACGTTGGTGGACAGTCGCAATGTGGGGCGTATAGCCGAGGTGTTCGACATGGTGACCGTGAGCGTGGATGGCAGCAGCGAGGAGTTGCATGAGGCTTTTCGCGGCAAAGGGTCGTTCAAGCGGACGGAGCGCGCCATCGACTTGATGGTGGCGAATGGCATCGACACAAGGTTGTCGATGACCGTCAACCGCCTGAACATCCACGACGTGGCGGCGATGGCTCGAAAATATGGCAGCCGCTTGAGTTTCGCTCCACTCTTTCCCGCTGGGAATGCGAAGAAGGATCAAGACATCTCCATCACCGGTGCAGAATATTATGAGGCGCTGCGCCACGCTGAAGGGGTGAATCCCCTTTCGTATTGTGAGTCGTCTCTCGACGAGGCAAGGCATTGTCGCAGCTGCAAGTGCGCCGTGGGCGACAGCGAACTGAGTTTCTCTGCCACCGGGGATGTCTATCCCTGCCAGTTGTTGCACTATCCGGAATTTCTTCTTGGCAACATACACGAGAGAGGTGTGCGGGAGATGTATGAGCAGTCGCCCGTCGTGGAGATGTGCCGGCGTCTCACCGTTGACAACATCGAGGGGTGCGCCACGTGTTTCCTGAAATACGTGTGTGGCGGGGCTTGCCGTGCCCGTGCCTTCCATGAGTGTGGCGACATCTGGCAGTCGGGACGTTTCTGCGAATACGAGCGGCGTGCTTTCATCGATGGCATCATCGACATCTATTCCCAAAACGTGCTTTGAACTTTTCAGCTTAGCAAGCAAACTGTCGTGCCGCAAAAAGAAACCCACATCGCCAATTGGTTGACACCTTATTATTATATATGCCAAGGAAACTTCATTTGCTTTTTTTGATTTGACTATTAAAAAAAGTCATTTTTTCTTGCAGAAATAAAAAATAATATCTATCTTTGCCACGAAAACAAGTGTATCTCCCCGCCGGAGATACACTTGTTTTTGAGTTTTTCCGCAACCACCTGGCATTGTCTCAAGTGATGGTTGCTTCCATTCACATTCTATTTTGCAAAGATAGCAAATATATGGTACAACTCCAAATTTTCTTTCCAAAAATGTTGGCAATTTCTTTTATTTATGACATTTTATTTATTTGGAATCGACAACTAATCCTTCTTGTCTTTTAGTAAATTGATTATTCTCTCATTTTCATTATGTATTCTTGTTTCATCAATTGATTTCAAATAAACCTTTGTCATATTTTCTGATGAATGACCTAAAGCTTCGCTGATGACACTGACAGGAATGTCAATGGATTTGGCTATGCTTGCCCATGAATGACGTGCCACATACAAGGTGAGTTTTTGTTGGATGCTTAGACGGATGCCTATGGTAACAAGATTTTTATTCACTATATATTGAACATGTCGGTATTGATTGCGTTCTCCTTTGCCAACGGTATGGATGATGGGAAGCAAATAGGTGTCGTTAAATGCCTCATAGCTATCTACAATTTGTTGCATGGCGGGCTCCCATTTGACAGAGAGATTTTGTCCTGTTTTTTTTCTGGAATAATACAAGATCCCGTTATTGATGTCGCTTTTTTTCAAATATGCCATATCTACAAAAGCCATTCCCCGAGTATAGAAACTGAACAGAAACAAGTCGCGCGCCAATTGCTCCTGCTTGTTTCCTGGGATATAATCTTTGATTTTGCGTATGTCTTGTTGCGAAAGTGCACGTTTCTGGGTTTTTGCCATACCCGTGTAAACATGTTCGAAGGGGTGATTGTCTGTTGCCAGTTTTTGTCGGACGGCCCGGAGGTAAGTCGCCTTCAAGATTCTCATATAAAACGATATGGTATTCCAGCATACCTTGTTGTTTTTCAAGTATTCCTGATAGTTTATCATCAAGGAATCATTGAAATCCTCAAACAGCAAGGTTTTGCTTTTTAGGAACCGGTTAAAACTGTGGAATGTGGTGCGATAGGTCTCGGCTGTCCGTTGTCTTCCATTTTGTTTTTTCTCCTTGATCAAAACCTCCATGAAATCTTGGAATGATTGTTTCTCAATGGTTGCAGATGAAGCACAGGTTCCCTCCTCTTTTGTGTTGTCTGTGATACATCTTGCTTCATTCTTTTCGGAGTCGACGAAAATTTTGACAGATTCTTGACTTGTGGGAATGTTGATTGTAAGTTCGATTTTCATATCTATGAGTTAATTATTAAATAGAAATAGTGTTTGAAAATTAAACTAACAAAGTTGAAAAATATTATACATGTAAACTTAATGGATACACTTTTCGTTTTATTACATCTATTATTGTTGGGAACGTATTATCGTACCGCCCTCAAAATAGTCATAGCTACTCTATCTTCTAGTTATGTAGGCTCAAGTGTTGTGCAAATGTTGCACATCCACCTGAACATTCCAAAACCCTATATTCAAAAGAGCAACGTCATTATAAAAACAAAATTGAATCCAAATGCGTTGTCATTGCACAACACATGGTTTACAAGTCACATCTCCGTATGAAAGCCAATGGGCTATCTTGCAAATCATAGCTAACAAGTTATACATATGCTTTTTCAATAAATAATTAGAACTATACATTTGCTGGGAATAATAATATTTCAGAAGTACTCAACCAATATGTGGTTTCTTCAAGGAAGTCTTCTTGGGCATCGATGAATGCCAGACAGTAGTTATGGCAAATCCATTCCTTCTTATTGATTCAAATCCATAAGGTCTAAGATGCTGATAAATAATTGCCTTTTGTCGCTCCACTCTTTATTGCGGAAAGCAAAGCGATGATTGTTGCCGTATTCTAGTAGGAAAGGTTTTTCGGCAGAGAAAAGCTGGCGCAACTGACTTCTGGTCAGCTTGAAACGTATTCGATTGACATAACCTTTTTTACCCAATTCGCGAAAAAGGAACTCTCCTTGGGATGAGATGGCAACACCTTCAGCGGGTATAACAGTAACAAGGCTGTCTGTGATGGGAGTGGTGGAATGTATGGTAGCCGTTAGAGACACAGTGTCTGTAGTGACCAGGCATGATAGGTCGAAAACCAGATTCTTCAAAGCCTTGCTGTCGGATGTCTTGGCCATCTTTTGCGGCATAATGAAATAGACCATGCCCTCAGCAGTGAGGTGGGTCTTGTATTTTTTGTGTATTTTTGGGATATTTCCCGAAAAGGAGGAGATACACGACAACTGTATGATGGCCAGTAACAATAACCTGAACTTTACCATAGCGATAGGAAGGAAAGGAAATGCAGGTGGGCGGACAAATCCACCCACCTTTTGTTAAGAGATTACTAGAAAAAGATTACTCACCATAGACGATGGTGGTGTGCTTGGCATAAATGCCTAAGATGTTGGACGTCTCGTAGTCTACGTGGCTGACCTTTTTTATACCACCAGCTTTGGCTGCTGCGTTGATACTGGCGTCACCCGTGGAAACGATGCCCAAGATAGAGGTTGCCTCGGCTGTACCTACTTTGGAACCCAGGGTGTTGCTCGTTACCATACCAGGGCTTTTTTGTGACTGATAGACATAGCCCACTTGAACAGCCTGGTTATTCATAGCACAACTTGTAAAGAGCAGTGCACAAGCGGCACATGCAACACTAATCAATTTTTTCTTCATAGTTTTGAAAATTAGCATATCCATAGACCTCTTATGGATTGGTTGATAAATAGAACGCTCGTAAGGTCAATGCGTATGCACACGGACGTTATAGAATTGGACTTAAAAAATATCCTGTTGTGTTCAGATACGACCTATTTTGATACCGGGCGAACCGTAGGTCCGCCACAGAATCGGCCGCTATTGCTCCAATTCACGCTGCTTGAACTGAAATCCAACAAATAAGCGCATACCGGATTGGTTTGGTGCTGCGTGGATGACCAGTAGTAGCCTTTGTCACCTTCACCGCTAAGATTGGCACCTGAGCGGACACCTGCAGCGGGTAGGAAGATGCTACCGCCACTCGGGCCGACAAACTTCCTGCCATCGACACCGTTGAGAGTGGTATATTCACTTGTGCAGTTTTCTACAAGTTCCTTGTTTTGGTCTAATGTTGGCATCTGCCAGGTACCACCCCATTTTACTGTTGCCACATCGTATTGCGTACCAGCAATGTCACTCCCAAGGTTGTGGCACGTGTCCTCTGAACCATCGCAATGGATGTAGGTGGTCCAGTCATAAACATCTTTCTGCGCCAACTCTCCCCATGCATAGTGACCACCATACTCTTCCGGTGCGTCAGCACCCATATTGCAGCATGACCATTTCGTCCCAGAGGGTAGCCCTAAGTCAATCATATGGGGATGGTTGGAGTCGGGACAGGCAAGATAGGTTTGTGGTGTTGGAGGGTCTGAGTTTTGTTTGATGAAAGTGAGGTTGTCATATCCATCCGTCCCGGTGAATTCTGTTGGGGAGACGATGGTGATGGTGAAAACCAACGGGTCGTCTTCTTCTCCTTCCAAATAGATGACAAGCGTATTATTCGAAAAAGAATAGGTCATCTTGTCCACATGACCAAAATTGCCTTCACTGAAATCTTCTATGGAACCTGTGTGGTCGTCGTTGAACACCCATATGGCGTCAATCTCATGCCTGCCTGCCTCATACGCATACCAAACGCCGATGATGGAGAAATCTTCCGGGTTAGGATTCTCTCCACTTGTCTTTTCACGGAAAAAGGTACATGAAATGTCTTCGGTGTCAACGACGATTTGGGTGCCGTCGACCTTTTCCACGACCATCTCATACTTTTTCTGCCCTTGACAAAAAGAGGCAGAAATCCATAACATGAAAAAGAGCAATGATATTTTTTTCATAATTGTTGTTTTTGACGATGCTACTTGTTAACTACTTTGAAACTGTTTTTTACAGCATGGATGATGTAAGTGCCTTTGGGAAGGTCTCGAAAGTTGAAAGACACCGACCCCATGCCATCGGCAACAATGGCCATTATGGCCTTGCCATCAATGGTGCAAACATGGATTTTGGAACCTTGTGGCAAGTCGTTGATGGAAACCTGCCCGTTGGAATAATATGGCAGGCTGGGCTTTTCCTTGACATCTGATGTGCTGGATACGCCATAGTGGTCGATATCTGCTATAGGGAATGAGAAGTTGGCATCATCATTCCGCACATTCAAATACTCCCCGTCAAATGTGATGACAGGATTTGAGTCAAGGGATAGGACGGTTTCATTGCCCGTCTTCAGCTTGATGACCAAATTGGTCACATTGTCGGCACGAGTTACGATGGTTGTGGCCATCAAAGCCATGATTAATAGTATTCGTTTCAACATTGTTTACATGGGTTGAGGACGTTTATTCTGCACTGCTGATTACTTATTATTTGTCATATGGCTACGACTTTCATTCAGCAGCCACATTGGCGAATCCTAGTTGCTTGTATTGATTGAGGACATTTGGCGAAATATCTGATGGAAGTGTCAAGCGACCTTCCTTGAGTGTCTGATAGCAGAAGGTGTTAGCTTGAAAGCTAATGAAATGCATTGACGACAGCGTTACCTCCAACAAGTTGGGGCAGTCATAGAAGGCAAAATCGCCGATGGATTCCAAATGATGTGGAAACACCACTGATTTCAAATGGTGGCAACCATTGAATGCACCTATTCCTACCTGGGTGAGTGCAGGAGGCAAATCCACTTTCTCCAAACCGTCGCATTTGAAAAACGCATATGCTCCAATGTTGCTCACATTGTCAGGAATGTGAAAAGAAGTTGCTTTCTTGGCTCGTGGAAAATGGAGCAAGGTTTGTCGGTCGGCGGAATAGAGCACCCCATCTGCACCACAATAGATGGGGTTGCTTTCTGAAACAAGGATTTGTTCCAACTTTGAGCAATAATTGAAGGCTGAGACGGCTATGGACTTGACAGTTGTGGGGATTTCTATTGTTTTGAGATAGGTGCATCGTTTGAAAGCAAGATTTGAGATGGATACCACTTGATAAGCGGCATCCTGCCATATCACCTGTTCGGGGATGGTAAAATGTTCCCCTTCATACCAACATTCTATCAGGCGCACTGTATTTTTGGAGTTGTCAACAATTTCATAACAGGTCGCGTCGGAAACGATGTTGTAGGCATTTGATTTAGAGATAATACATATGGCCAAAGCCAGCAATATCATTTTTCTCATACGGTTTGCTTTTTTAAAAACTGGGATGTCAAATACGCTTATCTGACACCCAGTGTAAATACTGATTTCAAAGGTGGAAATGCTTTCGCAAGACTCCTGAAAAACAGAATCCATGTGGAATTATTCCCACAAACAAACACAGCCCATCCACTGCCCTGTCATTTACTAATACTATATTAGATCAGATCATACTTAATGATGGAATTGGACAGTGGTGGGTGTGCCATTTGTCGTGCTTTCCATGGAGCACATGGTGAGCTAGTTTTTTAGACTAGTGTTGCATCATGAGAGGGACGGACGTGTATCACTACATGATCCGCCCCTTATTGATTATAAGCCGTTATGAAATAAAGACTATAATAGTACGGACATAGTACATATACTGTCTTTTGTTAATTATGGAATGTATACACATAGGGACTATATTTCATTTTATGAGTATCTTCCGGCCATTGATGATGTAAAGACCACGACGCAGTCCTCGGAGGGCTTTTTCTGGGTCTTTTTCATCGCGTGCTAGCATACCTTGCGCGTTATAGACACGTACACGGTCTTTGTTTTGGGATGCGTTGGCATATTGGGCAGTTGTTACGGCGGGATCGAAATTGATTTCAATAACCAACTCCTTTTCGTAAAGGACATCATTCATGAGAAGGATACTGTCTGGGATATGAAGCAGATAAGTACCCTTTGACAATTTGGGTTGTATGCTATCCACTTCAAGAGCGGTGTTGGTGGTACCCAATTTCAAGAATGCCGTTGCCACTTCATTGTTCAAGGTGTCTGTGAGTGTGACTTCATAACCTATGTGATGATCATTGTCCACTAATCCCACCCAATAGAAATGATTGAATGTCAACAAAATGCTTTTCAAGGTCTCATCTTGATCTGGCATAGTCATAATGGTGACATCATAGGCATAGTCAGGTAAGCCAAGAACTGTATAGTAGAAAGACATTTCACTGGATATGTCCTCTTCATAATCTCCCAAAAAGAATGAACCATATGGATAATGCACAGTATATTCCCCAGGTTCCGTTATCGGAGTATATAATTTGACATGGCATTTTTTGTTGTCCTCATCATTTTTATCTTTATAGGCATAGGCAGTAGCAATTGTGTCACCTTTTTCGTTGGTGATAGTGATACCTTCCTCATTGAAATAATTGGGATAAACAGGTCTGTCAAAAGTTATGCTGATTTCCGACAAGGTCATCACTTCGCTTCCATCGGCAGGATCCATCTCCTGTATGCCAAATGTTTTTTCTCGGTTAGTAATTTCATACAAGATGGTCGTCTTCTTGTTGTCAAGCATTTTTTTGCCGATGGAGAAAGTTCCTTCGGGTATGACCAATTGGTATGTACCGATTTCATTCAATGGTTGTTCCAAAGTATAGGAATAAGACGCTTCGTCGGAATCAAGAGTCAAATCACCTGCTCTGAATGAGCGAACCACCTCGCCATTGGAGGAATTAGACAATTGGATGATATTTTCTTCATTATAAAGGACAATTCCTTCTTCATTAGAAAATACGAATTTCTTTAGTGAAGTATACCTTCTATCAGAAGGATAGACAGAAATAACGGGATAACCAAATTCGCAATTATATTTAAGCTCATAATAAGAATTCTCCCCTTTCCCTTTGTTACCTTTGATAGTCCTGCCGCCGAGATCTTTAGCATAGACACGCAATATCACATAGGAAGTACTCCTCAGCAAAACAGCTCGAGGTATGTGCATCATCTGTTCATACAGATGTCCTTCAACAGGAGTGAAATTTACAAAGTCGTAACTATTGCCATCCTCATCAAAGACTTTACTTCTTTCTCTATCGATTATAGCATCACCTGTAAACTCTACGATGGTGAAATCAATATCAACATCTGTAAAACCAACATTTTCACTAGGACTGAATGACAAATATTTGATGTTGCTGTATTCATAATCGTCATCATCATCCTGTTGGGAAGTTCCACTTCCCACATAATTGACTTGGACTTTTCCTATAACAGGACTTTTTGAGTCTGCCACTTCATGACCAACAATCTCCAAAGTGTAGGTATGTCCCTTTGCGAGAGTGACATCATTATAGAATTTCAAAAGCCATGACCCACTGTCTGTCTTGATACTGTTGAACGCGTCATAGATGATGTTTTTGGTATCATCCTCAATCAATCTCTCATGGAATCCACCGCAGATGGAGTCGAAACTTGTCTTGAACAATATCGAATCTCCCTTGGAGAATCCTTCCAATACACTGTTGTTTTGGGGGAAGACAACAACAGAAGGGTTTTCTTCACCCGATTCTTGAGCAAAAACGGATGAGGAAAATGCTGCAAATAAGATTAAAAGCAAAAAATGGATGTAACGGCTCATAATAGTATAATTATGTGTATGATGGGTTATTGCTCGAATTTTTTAGGTTGTATCGTGAGATACCATTTCCCGTCTATACGGAAAGGATGCAGCGACCCCTTGACTGTGCCTGGTATTTTACTTTCTACACTGTCAGGAAACATTCTGGTGGTGTATCTCACCTCAGAATCGCTGTCACTATACAAGATGATGGCATCAAGCGTGTAGCTTTCAACAGGAAATGCTTTCAAGGTGCTTCTCAAATCATTCCTTTGAGATGCTGTCAAAGGTTTGGCCTCTTGGTGCTCAACATCATAGAGTTGGTCTAACGCGCCTTCCACATCCTTTTGTTTCAGGGTTTCAAGGAATTGAGTGGCCATTTCCATAACGGCAATAGTATCCTCATGGCTCCTTTGCATACCAAAATCGGTTCGAGGATTCTCAGGAATGGTCAAATTCCTGTTTTTGGGTTCATCCTTGCATGCCACCAACAACAAAGCAGATAAAAATAGAATGATAAAACCTTTTGTTTTCATATCTTTTTAAAATAGGGAGTGCCCCAATTACATTTAGGGCACTCCCCGAAGTAGTTAAATTAGATAATGTTCTTTAAACCATGATTATTGTCCAGGAAGTTCTCCGTGCGGATATACCCATCCATAGACCCATGTGCTGATCGAGCCCCATCCATAAGAGACGGTAACAGGAATTGCAACTCTAACCCTGGCTTCAACGTTGGAACCTCCATTGTTGTAGAAATAGATGTAGTTTCCAACTTGTTTGAAGGAGATGGCGATGTTACCATTGGTCTTTAGTCTCAATTGACCTGATGTCATACCACCGACTGCAGGATCGATGTTGTTGTCGATGACTATATTGCCATTGGCATCCTCCTTGAAAGAGAACTTCGCATCGTCACAAGCGAAGACAGGATCTTGAACTTGGTAGTAATCCCACAAGCTCTGTGTCCACATCAACTGTTCGTCTGTAGATGACACAGATCCATCAGGAACATTCTTGACCAAATAGCCGCGGAAGTCGGTCAGAGTGAAGAAAGATCTCCATTGACGAGGACAACCAGAAACCTCACCATCCTGCCAATTAGCCTCTGTTTCTATATGCATGTTGACACGCAGAGGAGCAACCAAATAAGCTTTGTAGCTCCAAACCGGAATGTAGTTCCAGGGGTTCAATGCACCCCAGACGTTGATGCCGACAGGCTTGGTATGAGTGCGCAACGGCTGTCTTGTTCCATCAGGACCGATGATATCATTGGCTGGATTATTATCCAATGCATTCAGATAAGCACTGTTGACGGCAGTAATGTCTGCAGCAGAAAGAGTGGCACGATCCAAACGTGCATAAGTATTCTTTGCTGAGTTATCCCAAGCCTTATGGGTGCTTGCCACGTCATGCAAGTTGTAATTGCCATTTGCTGCATAGTTGTCTTGCCACCATGTCATGGTCAGCAAGCCCCTCTTGTAGCCTGCAAAGTTCTGCCAATTAATAAGGGAAAGTGGTAATTCACTATTATAGAAATATCTGGTATCCACATGCTTGCCACCACTCAGAGATATTCTTGAGCCATTTCCTGTGTCATAAATATCAGAAGTTGTAAGCGTACCATAGTTCTGTTCAAACTGGATATCCCATGAGCCACATGGTGAAGGAATGTTCTTGACAATTCTATTATTCTCATATTTAAAGACGTTCATCAAGTCATTGTCATAGAAGCAGTAGTTCTTACCATGGGCAGCCCACCATTCCTGAAGTTCAGATTTGAACTGCAGCGGAAGGATGTCATGCTCCTGATGGGCATTGCTCAACCAATATTGGTCATAGAATGCAGTGATGGACGGCAGAGGTTTCGGCAGCGAGATGGTGAATTTCCAATTGAAATACACATTAGGATAACGCGGGTCATTGGACTGGAAGAGCACTTTGGCTGTAAATGTCTTCGTGTCATTCTCCGAGTTGCAATAGATAGTCTTGATCTGACTAGGTGTCAAATCCCAAGAGGCTATGATGGCATCACCATGGAGGTTGGTAGTTTCCGAAACAACAGGCAAAGCGAGTGGATCTGTAATTCTATCCAAATGATTCGGTGCGGAAGTCAATGAAGCATAATTACTTGGCCAGTTGGTCTTCCATGAGCCAGAAACCAATATCGGTTTTGATGTTTCGGTCATATATATTTCACGGAACATCTGCTCTGAAATACCTGCCAATGCGGAGTGATGCTCAATCGCTGCATAAACTTGAGTGATGAATTCCCTCCAAGTAATAGGGGTAGCTGAGGCACCACCGCAAGGATCAAGAGTGGCAGAGCTTTCTTTTTCAAACAGAAGTGTATCGGCAAGTTCTGGCTGAGGATCTGGACCTGGGTCTTTCTTGTCAGTCCATTTAATCTTCAAATAGCGCCTGTCAACGACATGACCCTGAACTGTGTCTACCAATTCTACACGGACGATAGGCTCTTTACCAATACAAGCCTTGTTGTCTGTCACACCATTAGGAATACATGATTTAATGATACCATCGGGAGTGACGGTAGCAAACTCTTGCTGGTTGGTTCTGTGTGGAGCATCGTTGAAATAATCACGATTCATCATATGGAAGCGGAAAGCCATACCATATTGCTTCAGTTGAGCAGGTGTGATGGTGGTTTCGCAAACGCAAGCTGGGTCACGATAGCTCCCATTATACTTGCAACCCGTGATAAGCTTTTTCAAATCATAAGTTTCCCTATAATAAACCAATTTGGAAACAAGCTTCAAGGGATTATCATCAACACGTGAATTTAAGACTGTCAAAGAGTCACTGAAATGACGAGGCCTATACAAATCAACAAGTCTTCCTGATGGATTATCAACATTGTCATAGAAAGTTTCTTGACCAGACCAATCTCTATTAATTAATGCTACAAAATTAGCATTGTTCTCTTGTGCACGTGCAGCAATCCTTGGGAAGTAGAAATTCTCCACCAAGCGGGAGTTCTCGGAAATGATGTCAGCTGGCTCATACAAGTTAGGATTACGTGGAACCTTCAAAGCCACAATGGTGATAGGATTGACATCGTCATCACCAAGGTAAACATTCTTGACTTTCTTGATTTTCACCGTCATCAATCCATTATGGAAATCCTTGATTCCGTTGAAAGCAATAGGAGACTCGACTTCAACGGCACGTGTATCAGCAGTAGCAGCCAGGAAGTTGATGTTCGCCACGTCGATGCCACTTTCTTGCACGGTAGTAGGATTCAGACGATAAGTTGCCTCTGTCTCACCAGTGCTGACAAGGTAAGAAGCACCTGTAGGAACGGTGTCATTTGGCATGAATGCATTATACTTGAGAGAAGTAAACTCGATTGCCTCAATACCTTTGATAAAGAGTTGGGGAACAAGGGAGATGCTGTTGAGCATGCGCTCCACCAGAACTTCCAAGGCTGAAAGGTTGGCGTTCACATTGACAATCATCTGCTCCAGATTAGTCATTTGAGATCTCATCACCGAGATTTCTTGGTTTGTCTGAATCTCGCCGATGGCGGCTTTCAGCTGATCAATCTGCTCTTGCAAATTGGCATCATTAAACTCGTCCATGAATTTCTGGAGAGCTTCCATTTGGATTCTCAAGTTGGCCTCCACAGCTTCGCGAGCCTTAGCCTCATCCTTCAATTGTCCTGTCAAAGCAGCAAGGTCGGCAATAACACCATCCACAGTTGATTGGTCGGCCTTTTGGTCGATTCTGCCAATAGCGTCATAAGCGGCCTCGATTTGTGATGTCAGCACGGCCATTCTGGCGGCATAGTCTTTCTCCATGCTATCCAGTTTGGTTTTCAGTTCATCCACAGTCGATTGGTCTGCCTTATTGCTGATGGCAGACTCCAACTGAGCCTTGAGAGCAGCGATTTGCGTCTCATAAGCGGACTTCTCCGTATTCAGACTTTGCTCCAAATTAGTCTTGACCGTCAGCAATTCTGAGCGAAGTGCCACAATCTCGGCCTTATTGGATTTAATGTCATCATCGTAGTCCTTACAAGACGTAAACAAACTCATAGATGCCAAGAAGCAGGCACCCAAGAGCAGCATACTAAAAAGTTTCTTTTTCATACGATAACAATTTAAAGATTAATAAAAAACAAATGATATGTTAGTTCTTATAATTCTCATTATTTCATTGACAGGGTAGTTATTATAGTACACGTTTTAGTATCTCCGGCGGGGAGATACAGAGTTGTTGGATTGTCTATGAAATATTTTTACAATATTAAATTCTAATAGCTAATGATAATACGATTTTCAGTATCTGACATTGACCCAAAAGTTGATATGGCAAGCGTTTTAATCATTTCCAATGAAATGGTGCATAGTGCAAGCTTCTACTACAATTTTGCAAATTGGAGAGCATTTTTAAAGGACTGTTCTCAGATTATAGTTGAGAAGGGAAAGATTGGTTCAGTTCTGAAAATGAAAGGATGCTCATATCGAGCGTACTATGAGAGAGTAATAAAGTAGGTTTAACCAATAAATATTAAAGAAAATGAGAACAAAACTTTTTACATTGTTCCTATTGATGATAGGAATGGCTCTCATCGTTTCATGTAGCAAAGACGATGATGATG
>Ga0310694_10000708_pt1 | contig 42337 bp, 56 predicted proteins | sample 174DNAGHGhighgp2_FD_203884 | JGI IMG/M metagenome (GOLD analysis project Ga0310694, IMG submission 203884) | Sheep rumen microbial communities from Palmerston North, Manawatu-Wanganui, New Zealand - 1742 DNA GHGhigh gp2 (v2) (version 2) | ecosystem: Host-associated > Mammals > Digestive system... | reverse complement strand
CACCTGCGTCGGTTTTTGTTTCTGCGACCCTGGCTACGCCACCGGCATAGCTGATCTGCTTGGAGCATGTGATCTGCTTTCCCTTGAAATCCACATCGCGCCATTGCACCGCCAGGGCTTCGCCGCGCCGAAAACCGGTGGACATGAGGAACAGAGGAAACAGCCCCCAGTAATCGCCGGCAGCGGCCCGGATCTTCGCCACCGCTGCATCCTCCGGCGCCTCGCGCCTGGCGGCCTTCTTCATGCCGGATGGAAGCGGAACATCCGCCGCTGGGTTCGTGCGGATCTCTCTGCCCATCTCCTGGTCGATGATAGCGTGGCGCCAGACGGAGCGGTAGATGATCCGCTGGGTTTGAATGGACTTCACCGAGTAGTCCTGTTCAGCCATCCAGGCCAGGTGGTTGGAGATTTCAAACGGTTCAATACTGACGGCCTCCCGGTCTCCAAAACGCTCCACGGCCCTGTTATAGGCCGATGTGTAGCACCCCTGTGTTCCGGGCCGGATCTTCGGCCACAGATAGTCATGCCACGCCTCTGCAATGTCCCGGAAGGTTAGGGGCGGCGGATTCTCCAGCCGCTCGATCTTGAGATACAGCTGCTCCGGGTCGCGGTCATAGACGGCGTGACGTTTGCCGTCTGGAGAGCGATAGTATCCCTGATACCGCCCGTCGGAGCGGAGTGTATACAAGGACGCATAATTTAGTTTTTTTGCCATACTTCCTCCTTGTCAAATTGGGGGAAGTGTGCTACCATAAACAGGTAGACTACCCCCTGTGTTTTGTGGTGTGGGTGTTTACGCTGACCGCTTCGGTGTGCGAGACCGGGGCGGTCTTTTTCTGTTCCTCAATGACCTCGGCGATCTCCTCCGGGGTCAGCTGCGCGGCGATCTCCAGGATCTGCCGGATGAGCTCGTCTCTGTTCATGGCTACCTCCGAAATAGTACAAATGTTTGATAAAATACTACATCGGGATCCCTGTTTTTGCAAGAGACAAAAGTGATAAAAAGCGTACTCGATTTTTGTAAGTTCTGCACTAACGACAAAGAAGTGCAGAACTATGCCGGTCAATACTCCCGGTGTGCCTCCTCAATGATATCGTCATAAGCCACGCCATAGAGCTTGCAGAGCAGGATCTTTGCCATCTCCGGGATCTGTTTTTTCCCGTTTTCCCACTGAGACAGCAGACCGCGGGTGTGGCCCAGCTTGGCCGCTGCTGTGGTCTGCGTGAGGCCGGCGCGGAGCCTGGCGTCACGGAGAGAGATCTTTTCAGACATGTGGTGGCCTCCTTAGTTTGTTTTATTAATTGCGTGATATAGCAACAATGCGCCATAGAGGATAAATGGCATAGCAAGGAACAGCCATATACTCATTTCGTCGTCATGGAATAATGCAAGAAAAACGATTTCAAGAAAACACGAGACTGTTATAAATGCCGAAATAATCGAAAACCACGATCTTTTCCCCATCATAGGCAACAAGATGGCGGGCCATCCAAACACAAAAGAAACGACTCCAATTAAAAAGCGGTCAATCTTACCAGACCATAGCAGATAGTCAACGCTTTGTACGACTCCGTGTAGAAGACCAAAAGCCAACAGAACGCCAAAACCACCGACAAGAACAAAGAAAAGGATACCTATTATCCAGCCAGCTTTTTCTCTCACTTATCGCCCCTCCTCGCGGCCAGCTTGGCGGTCAGGCGCTGGAGGAGATCCAGCAGCTGAGCGTCGGTCAGCGTGTCGATGTAGGCTTCCAGGTCAAAAGAATGGGACGGCGCACGGTTAAGCGTGACGGGCATATCGTCAATTTTGTCAAAAAGGTCGTCCACCGTTGTGTCCATGCCGCGGGCAATCTTTTGGAGCATCGTAAGGGAAGGCATGGCGGGATCGCCGGTGCTGGGGTTGACGTTTCGCTCCAGCATGCTGATGTATCCATTGGATACGCCGCACTTGATACCAAACTGCCGCTGGGACAGGCCATGCTCCGTTCGGTAGTTGATGATAAGTTCAGACAGTGTCATTTCGCTCACTCCTTTGTTAAGTATATTATACATAGTGTAAAATGGCGTGTCAAGATACTGAAAAATATTTTTAACAAAAATCGTTCAATCCACTTGACAGACGCACATATGTGTGGTATTGTGTAGTAAATTAAACGCGAGGAGGTGATGACGTGGGCTATCATATTAAGGAACTGCGTGAAGCGGTTGGCATGACCCAAGAGGAACTGGCGTCGAAAAGTGGTGTATCCAGAGTGACGATAAGTGCTTTGGAAACGAAGAAGGAGTGCAACACGACTTCGAAGACACTGCGTAAGATTGCCGAGGCGCTTGGTGTCACTGTCGACCGTCTTTTTTTTGCGCCGAGTGTTTAATCGACTACACAAAAAGGAGGGGCAAGAGCATGAAGATCACAATTAAGGCGGCAAGAGTGAACGCGGGGATCGGGATCATTGAAGCCGCCGCCCGCGTGGGCTACAAGCGCGGCAGCCTGTGGCGCTGGGAGACCGGAAGGGATCCTGTGCCGCCGGACATCAAGACGGCGCTGTGCCGTCTCTACGGCGTCCGTGAGGAGGACATCCGGGAGGTGGTCACATGAAAGAGAAGGAAGGGTACCGGGACATTCTGGCGGACATCCTCGCCTACACGGATGGCCGCAGGCTCTTGAAGAAAAAGGACGTGGCCGGATACCTCGGCATCGACACCAGAACGGCGACAAAAAGGTTCGGCGTCACAGCGGACGGCATCGCGGCGCCGGTGCTGGCAAGAAAACTGTGCGGATAAACAAGGAAGGAGAAACACAATGGAAATCATCAGAGAGATCATCATGTACGGAGCGATCGTCGCGGGAGCGGCGGTCATGTCCTGGGTGTTCATGAAGGTGCTGGGGGTGCTGGAGAGATGAAGCACTACACCTGCAACATATGCGGTGAGGAATTCGACTACCGCGACCCCCAGTGCAGTACAACGGACCGCCCGTGCTGCGCTCCCGGTGAGCTTGGTGTGGCGGCAAGCGGGGAGGACGTCTGTCCCAGGTGCCTGCGCGTCGGCCGCTCGGTTGACTTCCGGGCAGCTATGATGGACGCCTGGCGCAGGGCGGTGGACAAGACCTTATGAAAAATGCCCTGTCACAGTTGCAGCTGCGACAGGGCGGGCGCGATAGAGATCTGTCAAATCCCATTGGCATCTCTATCTTATCACGAAAAACGGGGACTTTCAAGTCCCGGATGAGAGGAGAACAACAAATGAAAACGACCATGATCAACGTCAACACCAAGAAGCTGCGCGGCCTGCTGGACGCCTACAACGCCGAGCATGGCACGACCATCGCCGACCTCTGCCGTCAGATGGGCCGGGCGGCGAGCTACATCCACGGTATCTTTGTCAGGGAGACAATCTCCCCGTCCGCGATGAAGATGATGTCCGTGCTGTTCGGCATCAAGCCGGAGGACTACGTGAAGACCGTGGAGGACGAGGAACCGGAGGAGCCGGTTCGGGAGGACAAGTGGGACTTTCAGGTGGAGATCCTGCCGGAGAGTGGCTGTGTCAAGGCCCGGATCCTGTGTGGCGGAGAGACCGTTGTGTACGGCTTCGCCAAGATCAAACAGCCCCAGACGAACCTCACCATCGCCCAGGCCGTGAGCTATGCGGCGCACATCTGCTACAAGAAGGCAGAGCAGATCGAGCTGGAGGCGGCGCAGTGATGGACGGGAAGTGGATGTGCCGACAGTGCGGCAAGATCTGCAATCAGCCGCCCCGGCGCTGGGACTTCGACGACGGGGCCGCCGCTACCGCCACAGATTACTGCCCACGGTGCGGAAGCATGGACATGGAGGAACTGGAGCGATGCCCCGCCTGTGACAGGGGCTGGAAGAGCAAGAGCGAGAGGGTGTGCGAGAAGTGCCACCTGCAGCTGAAGGGCGAACTACAACGGTTCGCACGCCGGTTCAGCCCGGAGGCGCTGGCTGAGTTGGACGACATGCTGGAGGGCAGCGGACTGGAGATGTTCACATGAGGATCAAGGCAAGCGACGGGAGAAACTACAACATCCCGAACAACCCGTTTCAAGCATACATCAAAGGGCGCCAGCACGGGTCCCAGGAGCAGATGGACAAAGTTGCAATGGCTCTCATGGACAAGGCCGGATGGCACGGCAAGTCTGAAGATCCAGAGGACAGAATGAGCATCGAGTGGCTCTACGGCCAGCTGATCGAGTACACGGAGGCCATCAACGAAAAGCGCATCAGCCGAAGGGACATCAAGGACGTGCTGAAGGACGAGGCGGGGATCCGCTTCGTTGACGACGAGGTGAAGTGAGGAGGAGCCATGACACTGTATGAGATCGACGCCGCCATCCTGGCGCTGGCAAATGAGGATGGAGAGATCACCGACTATGAGGCGCTGGACGCGCTGACCATGGAGCGGGATCGGAAACTGGAGAACGTGGCCTGCTGGATCAAGGATCTGACCGCCGAGGCCAAGGCCATCCGGGAGGAAGAGAAGGCGCTGGCAGAGCGCCGGCAGAAGGCCGAGAACAAGGCCGAGAGGCTGAAGGGCTATCTGGACCACGCCCTACAGGGGCAGGCATTCAGCAGCCCCAGATGCAAAGTTGCGTACCGATCCAGCACCTCCACGGTGTGGGACAACGAGGAGCGGGTGCTGAACTGGCTTCGGCGAAACCGCCACAAGGAGTGCTACACCACGAAGACCACGCTGTCCCGGTCCGGTATCGGCGACCTGCTGAAGCAGGGTGTGGAGATCCCCGGTGCGCGGCTGGAGCAGAAGATGAATTTGAACGTGAAGTGAGGAGTATCTGAGATGGACAACATTGCAATTTACAACAAGGTTCGGGCCGTGCCGGAGAACGCCAAAAAGAAGATCTCCGGCGGGCGGCTGAACGGCAAGACCGACATCAACCCTATGTGGCGCATCAAGGCGCTGACCGAGACCTTCGGCCCCTGCGGCACCGGCTGGTACGTGCAGATGGCGGACAAGCGCATCGAGGACGGCGTGGACGGCGTGAAGGTGGCCATCGTGGATCTGAATCTGTTCTACAAACTGGAGAACGGTGAGTGGAGCGCCCCGGTGTTCGGCACCGGCGGCAACACCCTGGTGGACAAGGAACGCAACGGCCTCTACACCAGCGACGAGGCCTTCAAGATGGCCTACACGGACGCGCTGAGTGTGTGCTGCAAGATGCTGGGTGTCGGAGCGGACGTGTACTGGGAGGCCGACCGCACGAAGTACAGTGATGGACGGATTGCCGCGGAGCCTGCGGCTCCTCGCAATGACAATCATCCGAAACTGATCTGTCAGCACTGCGGCAAGGAGATCACCGGCAAACGCTTCAAGGGTCAGGAGTTCACGCCATTCCAGATCGCCCAGTCCACAGCTAAGAAGTATGGCGAGATGCTGTGCTGGTCCTGCAGCAAAGAAGTGGCCGCACAGGAGCAAAGCGCACCGCACTCTGATAACGATGCGCCTCCTGCTGACGGTGAGATCCCGCCCTGGGAGGCCCAGGGATGAACACTGTAACGGTGGATAAGGCCACCTGGATGCGGAACGGGGACGGATTCTGGGTCTCCTTCCGCGTCCGGGAGCCGCAAGCGGCCACGGAGATCTGCGAAAAGCTGCAGGACGGCAAGGTCCGGGAGCTGACGGTGCGAAAGCAAAGACGGAGCCTGAACGCCAACAACTACAGCTGGACGCTGACGGACAAGCTGTCCGACGTCATGGTCGTGCGCGGCGTGAAACTCTCCAAGGAGCAGATGCATGCCGAGATGATCTGCCGGTACGGACAGCCGATGTATGACGAGAATGGGAATTTCGTGGTCCTGTCCACAAAGCAGGACGTGCCGATTTCGGAGTTCTACCCATACGCAAAACTGTTCGGGGAGTCTGAATTGAACGGCGAGACCTTCTACCACTACAGGATCTACCGCGGCAGCCATACCTACGATACGCAGGAGATGGCCACGTTTATTGCCGGTATCGTCGAGGAATGCAAGGAGCAGGGCATTGAGACGCTGAGTGAGCGGGAGAGGTCCCTGCTGGTGGAGAAATGGGGGACGTCATGAAGTTCTATGAAGAGCCGGAGACCTGCCACAGATGCGGCATCGAGGGCCAGATGGCACACCACCATCTGATCCCCGGCCGCCCCGGCAGGCAGCTCAGTGAGAAATACGGCCTTGTGGTGCCACTGTGCCCCAAGTGCCACGAGTTCGTACACAGTGGATGTCTGGGCGGGATCAAGGCCCTGCACCAAATGGTGCGTTACGGCCAGCTGAAGGCCATGGAGGAACAGCACTGGACGGAGGATGAATTCCGTCAGGTATTCGGAAAAAGCTATTTATGACGGATTGCCGCGGCCCCGCTGGGGCCTCGCAATGACAGAACAAGGAGGATATAGACATGCTGAACAGGATCATCATCATGGGTCGCCTGACCCGTGACCCCGAACTGCGCCGCACCCAGAGCGGCACGGCGGTCACCAGCTTTGCCGTGGCCGTGGACCGCAATTTCAAGGAGAAGGACGGCAGCCGCATGACCGACTTCATCGACGTGGTGGCGTGGCGCCAGACCGCCGAGTTCGCCGCCAAGCACTTCTGCAAGGGCCGCATGGCCGTTGTGGAGGGCAGCTTGCAAATGCGGGACTGGACGGACAAGGACGGCAACAAACGCCGCTCTGCCGAGGTCATCGCCGACAGCATCTACTTTGGCGACAACAAGCGCGACAGCGAGACACCTGCGGAACAGAACACCGAGGTCGCTGAGTTCTCAGAAATCGACGAGGAAGACGGCGAACTGCCGTTCTGAGGTGGGCTATATGGATTATGTGACTATACCGAAGGACTTCCTGTGGAGCATCGCTCCGTTGGATGACGCAGAGCGCGGCCGGCTCTTCACCGCCATGCTGATCTACGCTGACACCGGCGGAGATCCTCCGATGGAGGGCAACGAGCGGTTTCTTTGGCCCTCCGCAAAACTGCACATCGAAAGAGGGAGGGACTTGATTTGCCGAACCGAGTGATCAAGGAGAGCCTGTGCGAGAGCGAAAAGATCGCATCCCTGTCGGACTTCGAGTTTCGGCTTTGGATCGGATTGATTTTGCATGTTGACGATGCCGGGCGGGGAGACGCCCGCCCGGCCATCATCAAGGGCCATGTGTTCCCGCTGCGGGACCGGGTGACAACAAAGGATATCGATGCAGCGATCCACGCGCTGGCGGCCAAAGGCTGCGTTTCCCTCTACGAGATAGGCGGGAAGCCCTACTTTTGGTTCCCAAGCTGGGCAAATCATCAGAGGATCCGCGACGTTCGACCCCGCTACCCGGAGCCGCCCGCCGTTTGTGACTCTGCGGCGGATTGCGGCGAACTGCGGCAGACTGCGGCAGACTGCGGCGAACTGCCGCAGATTGCGGCGGATTGCGGCTCGCGCATGCGCCCGCGCGCGCCCGCGGAATCCGAATCCAATCCGAATCCGAATACGAATCCGAAGGGGAACACGCCCGCTCGCCATAAATACGGCGCTTATGGAAATGTCCTGCTTTCTGACGAGGAGATGGACAAGCTCAAAGCGGAGTTCCCGGAGGACTGGCAGCAGCGCATCGAGCGGCTCAGCGAGTACATGGCCTCCAAGGGGACCGGCTACAAGAACCACCTGGCCACCATCCGGGCATGGGCGAAGAAGGACGCAGAGCGGCCCCAAAAGCCACAGCCGGTATCAAAGGGGCCGTACTGCCCGAAAGATAACTCATGGATGGAGGCGTATCTGAAATGAAAGACGGCATCTGGAAGGTGGAGCGAGCGCGGATCTGCCCGGCATGCCAGCTGGACATGCTGCCGGACTATGTGATGCGCTGCCGCGGAGAAATGAAGAAGGCGGTCTGCGAGCGGTGCGGGAAGGCGGCTCACACAATGATCTGGCAGTACACCATGAAGGGCAAGGCAAAAGAGCGGATCGGGAGGCTGGACGGATGACGGAGAAGATCCCGGTCTTTATGGCTGTCTCGCAGGACAGGTATGAGCTGCCGCTGGCGGTGGCGGATTCCACGTGGGAACTGGCACGCCTGCGCGGCGTGACAGAGTCCGCCGTCTGCAAGGGAATCACACGCCAGACCCGCGGGCAAAAGAGCAAGTACATCCGGGTGTGGATCGAAATGACCGCCGAGGAGTACGCGGCCCACATGGAAAAGGTGCGGATGGCCCAGCGGAGAGCCGCTGGGCTGTGTTGAGGAGGATGTATGAAACACTTTGGCGATATCACGAAGCTGAGCGGGTACAACCTGCCGGTGGTGGATGTCATCACCGGGGGCAGCCCGTGCCAAGACTTGTCCGTGGCCGGGAAGAGAGCGGGTCTTGCCGGAGAGCGAAGCGGACTGTTCATGGAACAAATGAGGATCGTAAAGGAGATGAGAGAGCGTGACAGAGCAAATGGACGGACAGGTTGGATGGTTCGACCTCGATACATGGTCTGGGAAAACGTACCCGGAGCCTTCAGCAGCGGAAAACCAAAGGGGGCGGACTTTGCCGCCGTCATTGAAGAAATCATCAAAGTCGCAGAGCCGGGAACCTCTGTGTCTGTGTGTGTACCGAACGGAGGATGGACAAAATCCGGGTGCTATTACGCTGAAGATGGTTCCTGGAGCATTGCTTGGCGAGTACACGACGCACAGTTTTGGGGAGTCCCCCAGAGAAGAAAACGCATCTCGCTTGTCGCAGATTTTGGAGGTCTGTCCGCATCCGAGATACTCTTTGAGCGCAAAGGCTTGTCAGGGGATTCTGAACCGTGCGGAGAAGCGGGGCAAGGAACTGCCGGAGCAGTTGGAGGCGGCACTGAGGGAGCAAGCGGGACTATATCCTTCCAAGAGAGGGGGGGGCAAACCCGGGGGCGGCAAGGGAATACTGATCCAGCATGAACACGTCGGTGCGCTGTCTACGCTGAATAACCAGAGCGTGTTGGCGATTTCCGTTGATGAGAAAATGGGGCAGACATACATTGGCGAAGAGGTTGGGAATACTCTTGCGGCCCGTGATTACAAGCAACCGCAAGCTGTTGTTTACGGCATCTCTTCCTACGACAGCAACGCCATGAAGTCCCCCAACCCGCACAGCGGCATCTATGAGGCGGACACGGCGAGGACACTCGATCTGAACGGGGGAAGTCCTGCGTGTAATCAAGGAGGGATTGCCGTCCTCTGCCTCAACGATCAGGGCGGCTCCGTGATGGGCGTGAGCGAGGACGTGACCGGCGCACTTCGGGCAGAGGAACACGGGCATCAGCCGATTTTGTTTGAACCAAGAAGTCAAGACGGTGTTCCGAGAATACACGGAGATGTAAGCCCAACGCTCAATACGGCACAAGGAGGGCAGAGGCAGCCGTGCGTGGTCGATACATACCAAAAAACCGTCGGTGCTTTGTGTGCTGGCATTTCAAAACAGGTTGGAAATCAAATCGTTGGTCAAGACCAACTTATTACAAAAAACGCCATCGTCCGCAGACTCACCCCCTTGGAGTGTGAACGGCTGCAGGGATACCCGGACGGCTGGACAAACATCGGAGAGTGGGTGGACAGCAAGGGGAAGAAGCACAAAGACGCTGACTCTCCTCGCTACAAGGCGCTTGGAAACTCCATTGCCCTGCCGTTCTGGCAGTGGATGGCAAGACGGATCTGCGCTCAATATGAGCGGACGGTCACGATGGCAAGCCTGTTTGACGGAATCGGCGGATTCCCGCTCGTGTTCCAGCGGTGCGGAGCCGTGCCGGTGTGGGCAAGCGAGATCGAGGAGTTCCCCATCGCCGTGACGAAAGTGAGATTTCCAGATGAATCCGTGTGATAACTGCAAAAAGAAGCCAAACTGCCCAGAACGGTGTTTTCCAAAGTTGGATTATGAGAGAGGGCAAAAGAGAAGGAGAAGGAGCAGAAAGGATGACGAACAAAGAAGCAGCTGAGATTTTGCGAGGAGTTAAATCATTCTTTGGACGAGATTGTATTCCGAAGGAAACACCGCAAGCCATCGATATGGCAATCGCGGCGCTGAATGCGCAGACCACGGTGGCGATCTACGACCAAGAGGAGATCCACCACAACTGCATCGTGCAGGTGCTGCGAAACAGCGTCACAGGCGATGTGAGCGTGGGCTGGTGGAAGGAGAAGGAGGAGGAAGAATGAAAGAGTATATTGAGCGGGATGCTGTTATGCAAAAATTTACAGACCATGTGAAGCGGAGCAATAACAGCGATTTTTCGGAGGCTCCGACATGGAACCAAGCTGTGCAAATCGTGGAGGATGCCCCCGCCGCCGATGTGGTGGAGGTGCGGAAGATACGGGCGTTTATCGACAAACTTATTGCCGAGCGGGACAAGTACGATCTGCACTCTATGCGTTGGAAGCATTACGATTGCGACCGTCTGCTTATTGAGCAGATGCTGGACGAGATGGATGGAGGTGTGAACGATGGCAAGGCTTGATGATTTTGCAGATGGTACGGCCTTTATCTACCTGTTCCCGGAGGATTTCAAAAGCAAACACCGCTTTGAGCAGTATGCAAATTTCATGGGGCAAGACGCTGACAGGGCTATACAAATACCGATTGACAGCCGCAGGGCAAGGGGGTACAGGGACTATCAAAAACGCTTTTATGGAGGTGTGAACGATGCGGCTGATTGATGCGGATAAACTGCCGAAATACACCGGTTATGCGTTGAGCGCAAGCGAGGTGGCTAAAGCTGTTGAAAATGCTCCCACCGTGGACGCTGTGCCCGTGGTGCGGTGCCGGGAGTGCAAGCACGCAGACGAATACTGTCATTGTTCCTTTGCAAATTGGTGGCCTGATGCAATGGATTATTGCTCTCACGGTGAGCGCAAAGGAGGGGACGAGTGATGTTTGTGCTTAACGAATGTCAAAAGGCGGTTCAGAACAGTGACTCTCCGTACATGGGGGTTGCCCTTGCTGTTATGCTTGTGGTCTGCATTGCGGTCGGCGTATGGGCGATCATAAAAGGGAGGGACGATTGATGGCGGAAATCCATAAGTGCGGGCGGTGCTGGTCATATTGTGACGGTAACTGCGCCACCTGCGCCGCGAACAATTACTACACCACCACCGTCACGATCACCAGAGTGCCCACTGAAAAAGACTACCCGCCCTATCTCGACTATCCGAAAGAGCGGAAGAAGCAGACCAATGCCGACAAGTATTTCCGCAATGCAACGGACGAAGAACTGGCAGAGCGGTTGGAAAACATCGACACGGCATTTGAGCCAAATACGATAGTTTCGCAGCGCGGCTGGCTCGACTGGCTGAAACAGGAGGTGGAGAGCGATGGCGAATAACCGCATGTATCTGCGCTGTACCGGGTGCGGCGCCGCCTTCTTTCTCGGCAAGCGGCTGGGCGGCGGCTACTGGATCAGCGACTACCCGGAATTCAAGGGCGTACCGCTGAAGGAACGGCTGAACGAGTTTTACGATGAGCATGAGTTTTGCAGCGGCCACGGCCCTGACTGCTTTGAGCTGGCGTATGAGATGGACAGGGAGGATTGAGAAAATGCGTGATTATGAGGAACTGGTAAGTGTATTACGGGACTTGTCCGAGGACACGGGTGACGAGTGTGCAGAAGCCGCAGATGCCATTGAGGAACTTTGCCGAGAAAAGAAGCGTCTGGATGACAAGGCCATCGAACTGCAAGCGATTGCTGACCACTATGAGGCGGCTTCGCAAGAGTGGTTCCAAACGGCTTGCGAGTACAAGGATGTCATACCAAAGTGGATCAGCGTGGAGGAGCATTTGCCGGAGGAGAGTGCAAACTACTTGACATACGGCGTATTTCTTCCGATGGGTGTGAAAGCAATGGATCTATGCCGGTTTAACGGCAAGGGCTGGATGATTGACCAAACGGTTTGGTGCGAGGATTGCAAATTTTTCGGGCACGCCGACATGGGCGGCGAGGGATGGTGTGATACATACGACAAAAGCACATGGTATGGATGCAACGCCATTGATTGCCCTTATTTTGCTGCAAAGCCGAAGGAGGGAACCGATGCGTGACGAACTGATCCACGACATGGAGAACATGGCAGACGGTCTGTCCCGCACCGCTGACCGCTGCGATATCTGGCAGGACAGGCTGATCTACGCCATGTGTTTGGCCATCTACCACATCCTGCAATGGATTGTGAGAAGGGAGGGGAGAGGCCATGGCGAAAATCGGTGACGTGGTACATAAGGTGCCCTCGTTCCTGTTCTGTGAGTCAGACCACAGCAGGAACGTGGTCAGGAGGGGGATCGTGCGCTGGGTGCATCCGAAGGGGCGTTTTTACCTGGTGGAGTTCCCTACGCCCGGCGGAGCGGTGCGGGAGTGCTTTCCGGCGGAAACGGCGCCCAACGTGGGGGCGCTGACGGAGGAAAAGGAGCGCCGGACCTGGCACAAGGGGATTTGAGGGGGCGGCCCCTCATCCGGCGCTGCGAGCTGCCTTTTTGCTGGGGAGAAGGCTTTGGCAGGACGGATTGCCACGGCCCCCGCGGGGCCTCGCAATGACAAGAGGAGGAGACGGATTGCCACGGCCCCTTCGGGGCCTCGCAATGACGGGGGCGGGAGATGCGGATTGCCACGGCCAGTGTGCGCACTGGCCTCGCAATGACAACTCACGTGGCATGCGGGGGCGCTTACCCACAGGTGGAATGCCTGGGGCGGGGGCCGGTCTGCCCGGGGGGGTATAGAGAGAGGGCAGACAGGCTGGTACAATGTGCGGGAAAGGACGTGATCGAGACGATCCGACTGACGATCCCCGGCGTTCCGCCCAGCTTGAACGCTACGGCGGGACGGCTGAATGTCTGGGATTACAGGGCAAACAAGAAAAAGTGGACAGAGGCGGTCATGTGGGCCATCCGGGCGGCGAAAGCCAGGCCGGAGAGGCCCTACAGCCGCGCTGTGGTCACCATTACATACTTCTTCCCCACGGCGGCGCGCCATGACGCGGACAACTACGCAGGCAAGTACCTGCTGGACGGCCTCACGCGCGGCGGCGTCATCGTGGACGACGACCTGAAGCATATCTCAACGACCATACGCGGCGAGATAGACCGCGAAAGGCCGAGGACGGAAATCGAGGTGCGCGATGCCGGGTAGACACGGATTCCGGGAGGCATATATCAAGTGCCCCTTCTACCGCAACTATGCCGCAGACGCCGTGCGGTGCGAGGGGATCATGGACGGCACGGTGCTGACGCTGGGCTTTACGCAGAGGGAAGACCGCTGCCGGCACATGGACGTCTTCTGCCAGAACAAGTACAAAAACTGCGAGATCTACCGCATGGTCATGGACGCGCGGTATGAGGAGGACGAGGGATGCTGAGCGATTTCGAGATCATCAACCACCGGTTCCCGGCGAGGCCGGACCTGCACATCTACCCCGTTTCAGATGTGCATCTGGGAGCGGCTGAACACATGGAGCGGGAGTGGACAGACTTCTGTGACGGCATACTGGCAGATCCCAATGCCTACCTCATCCTGGGAGGCGACCTGATCAACAATGCGACACGCAGCTCCGTGAGCAATATCTTTGAGGAGGTCCTGCGCCCCAGGGAGCAAAAGAAGCGGATGGTGGAGATGCTGACGCCCCTGCGGGACAGGATCCTGTGCGGGACCACCGGCAACCATGAACGCAGGAGCGTGAAGGACGCGGATGACGACCCAACCTACGACATCATGTGCAAACTGGACCTGGAGGAGAGGTACAGGGAAAACATCGCCTTCGTCAAGATCCAGATGGGCAAGATCAACGGATGCGGAGGGGACAACCCCACCTATGTCCTGGCGGTGACCCACGGCGCTGGAGGCGGTATGCTGCCGGGCGCCACCATCAACCGCAACGAGCGCTTCGGCTTCGCCATAGACGGCATCGACTGCCTGATCGTGGGGCACAGCCACAAGCCCATGGTCTCGCAGCCGGCGAAAATAAAAGTGGACACCCATAACAACCGGGTGAGCATCCGGCCCTTCAAGGTGGTAGTTGCCACACCGTGGCTGATGTGGGGAGGGTATTCGGCGCAGAAGATGCTGCTGCCCTCCTCCCACGCGCCGCAGATCGTCACGCTGAAGGGGAAGCGGAAGGACATACGGGTGGAGATGTGAGGACGGGGTGCAATGCCGTGGGAGTACGGATTGCCGCGTCGCTTCGCTCCTCGCAATGACAGGGGGACGGGGACGTGGGGAGTACGGATTGCCACGGCCAGTGTGCGCACTGGCCTCGCAATGACACTTGCCTCGCAATGACAGGCCCTCGCAATGACAGATAGTTTGAATAAAACCGGGAATATTGAAAGTTTAAACAAAGATTTCGTAAAGTTTTTTGCAAAAACTGCGGTTAAACTTTTGAGATTTGAGGTTTTAACAGAGAGGAGGTGGCTGCATGGCGGCGACCATCAATGCGCCAGGCACCATCGACTGGCTGAGCATCAAGACGGATTACATCACCGGCCGAGGCAGCTATCGCCAGCTGGCCGATAAATACGGCATCAAGAAGGACACCATCTACCGCAGAGCCAACCGTGAGAAGTGGGCCGAGCAGCGCGACAGACAACGCGACACCATCGAACGTCGCGTCATCGACAGGACTACGGATAAAATCGCGGACAAGATGGCCGAGGCGTATTCCGACAACGCCGCGGCAAAGGTGCGCATCAAGGGCAAAATGCTCAAGATGGCGGAGGACTGGCTGGACCGGCAGGGCGGCGTCATCCAGGACGTCACCGACTTCCGCAAGATCGTGCAGTGCTGCCTTGACATGCTGGACGATTCCGACAGCGGCAGCGAGCGGAGCGTCCGCGTGACCATGGACGGGGAGGCATCCGAGTATGCCGACTGACACTCTGGTCATAGGGAAACCAAACCCCAAGCAGGAGCTGTTCCTCAAGGATACCCACCGCCACGTGGCATACGGCGGCGCCAGGGGCGGCGGCAAGTCCTGGGCCGTCCGGGCAAAGGCAAAGCTGCTGGCCCTGCGATGGCCCGGCATCAAGATCCTCATCGTGCGGAAAAGCTACAAGGAGCTCATCAATAACCACGTGGTGTTTCTGCGGCAGGAGCTCCACGGCATCGCCGCCTACAACAAGACCGACAAGGAGTTCCTCTTCGGCAACGGCTCCACCATCTCTCTGGGCTACTGCGCCAGCGACAGCGACCTGGACCAGTACCAGGGCGCGGAGTACGACGTCATCTTCATAGACGAGGCAGGGCAGCTCCGGGAGGAGTGGATCAAGAAGATCAACACCTGCGTGCGTGGTGCCAACGGATTTCCAAAGCGCACCTACTACACCCTCAACCCCGGCGGACCGGCACACGGCTACTTCAAGCGCCTGTTCATCGACCGGAACTTTGAGGACAACGAGAACCCGGAGGACTATTCCTTCGTGCAGGCCCTCGTCACAGACAACACGGCGCTGATGGAGATGCAGCCGGAGTACATCGACGAGCTGAAGACCCTGCCGCCCCACCTGCGGGAGATGTGGCTGGAGGGCCGCTGGGATATCTACGAGGGGCAGTTCTTCGAGGAGCTGAAGGACGATCCCGCCCACTACCGGGACAGGCAGTGGACCCACGTCATCGACCCATTCGATATCCCCGGCGGGTGGAACGTATACCGCAGCTACGACTTCGGCTACGCCAAGCCCTTCTCCTGCGCCTGGTGGGCCGTGGACTACGACGGCGTGATCTACCGCATCCTGGAGCTGTACGGCTGCACAGACACGCCAAACGAGGGCGTGAAGTGGACGCCGGAGCGGCAGTTCGCCGAGATCAGCCGCATCGAGCGGGAGCATCCGTGGCTGAAGGGGCGCACCATCCGCGGCGTGGCCGACCCGGCCATCTGGGACACCAGCCGCGGCGAGAGCATCGCCGAGACTGCCATGCGCGCCGGCGTATATTTCGACCGGGGGGACAACGAGCGCATCCCCGGATGGATGCAGGTCCATTACCGGCTGGCATTCGACGAGGAGGGCTACCCCATGATGTACGTGTTCCGGGGGTGCCGGGCCTTTCTCCGCACCATGCCGCTTCTCATGTACGACGAACACAAGCCGGAGGACCTGGACACCAGCATGGAGGACCATGTGGCCGACGAGGTGCGCTATTTTTGCATGTCCCGGCCCATCAAACCGCGGGTGACCGCAAAGAAGAAACCGATATTCTCCGACCCGCTGGACCAGTTCGGCGGCGGGCGGCATGACGATTGGAGGAGGATCTGATGGAGGAAATGACAAAGGACATCCTGTCCCGGCCCATCGACAGGGAGCAGGCCCGCAAGGCCATGTCCGTGCTGGAGAAATACCGCGCCGGCAAGACAAATCTGGAGCGGCGCATCATCGACAACGAGCAGTTCTGGAAGCTGCGCCACTGGGATCAGATGAAGGGGAAGGACGCGAACCCCAACGACCCCCGGCCCACCAGCGCGTGGCTGGTGAACGTGATCCTCAACCGCCACGCCGACGCCATCGACAACTACCCGGAGCCCAACTGCCTGCCCCGCGCCGCCGACGATGTGGACGAGGCGCAGAAGCTGACCAAGATCCTGCCGGTCATCCTCAAGCAGAACGGCTTCGAGCAGACCTACTCCGACGTTTGGTGGTACAAGCTCAAAGCCGGAACCGGCGTTTACGGCGTGTTCTGGGACGGCGCCAAGCTGGGCGGACTGGGCGATATCGCCATCCGCAAGTGCGAAGTCCTCAACCTCTTCTGGGAGCCCGGCGTCACCGACATCCAGGAGAGCCGCAACCTGTTCCACGTGGAACTGAAGGACAACGAGGAGCTTCTGGAGCAGTACCCCCAGCTGCAGGGGAAGCTGAACGGCGAGACCGCCCGGATCAGCAAGTACATCTACGACGATTCGGTGGACACCACGGACAAGAGCATGGTGGTGGACTGGTACTATAAGCGCCGGCAGAACGGGCGCGACGTGCTGCACTACTGCAAGTTCTGCGGCGAGGAGGTGCTGTTCGCCACGGAAAACGACCCGGAGATGGCGGAGCGCGGCTGGTATGACCACGGCAAATACCCCTTCGTCTTCGACGTGCTGTTTCCCGAAGAGGGCACGCCCTGCGGCTTCGGCTTCGTGGACATCGCAAAGGATCCCCAGAAGCAGATCGACCTCATGAACCAGGCCATGCTGAAGAACACCCTGGCAGCCGCCACGCCCCGGTTCTTCATCCGGGACGACGGCGCCGTCAACGAGGCTGAGTTCGCAGACTGGACCCGGCCCTTCGTCCACACCAACGGCAACCTGGGCCAGGACAGCATCCTGCCCATTCAGTCAACGCCGCTGCCCGGCAACTACATCAGCTTTTTCCAGGCAAAACAGCAGGAGCTGCGGGAGACAAGCGGCAACACCGAGGCCAACACCGGCTCCGTGCCGTCCTCCGTCACCGCCGCCTCCGCCATCGCCGCGCTCCAGGAGGCCAGCGGCAAGCTGAGCCGCGACATGGTCAACACCACCTACCGCGCCTTCGAGGAGATCTGCCTGCTGGTCATCGACCTCATCCGGCAGTTTTACGACATGCCACGCCAGTTCCGCATCACCGGCGACATGGGGCGCCTTGCCTTCACCAGCTACGACAACACCGGCCTCCGGCCCCAGAGCCAGGGGGATGTGTTCGGCGTGGACGCGGGATACCGCAGCCCTGTGCTGGACATCGAGGTGGTGCCGCAGAACGAGAGCCGTTACTCCAAGGCGGAGTACAACGAGCTGGCGCTGAACCTATACAGCGCCGGGTTGTTCGCGCCGCAGATGGCAGACCAGGCGCTGGTGTGCCTCAGCATGATGGATTTCAAGGGCCGCGACAAATTGATGCAGCAGATCCAGCGCAACGGAACGCTGATGATGAAGCTCCAGCAGGCCATGGCGGTCATCGAACAGCTGACGGGGCAGGTTCCTCCCGCAGCGACGCAGCCTGTGCCGCAGGACGGCGGGGGGGAGAGACGGACCTCCGAAGGGCAGGAGTCCGCGGTGACGGCAAGGGCCAGAGAGCAGAGCCGCGCAGCGGCCCAGACGAGATGATCACCGCCAGATGGCTGGGTCCGTGCGCCATCGAGATACACGGGCATGCCGGATATGCCGAAAAGGGCAAGGACATCGTGTGCGCCGGGGTATCCACCCTCTACGGGACGCTGGTCGCCGAGCTGGACGAGCGGGAACGGAACGGAGAGGGCGCGGTGACCGCCATGGGCGGCATCGTGAGCTTCTCGCCGGAGACCGATGAGATAAAAGGCATCTATGCCATGGTGTGGCGGGGCATCCTCCTCCTCGCCGCCCAGTATGGCAAGTTCATAGATGCGAAGCGGACGTTTTGAACGTCCGCTTCTTTTTTTGCGCAGGGGGGGTATAGAGAACGCCAAAACGCCCTTGGTACAATACCATTACCAGGGCTTACCCCCACCTGTAACGGGGAGACAAGGCGGCTTCGGTAACCGCAAGAGGAGGATTACAATGGAATACCTGAGAAACTGGTCCCTGCAGATGTTCGGCGAGGGCGGCGAAGGCGCATCGGCGCCCACAGGCGGCAATGAGGGGACAAACGAGGGCGGCGCTCCCGCACAGGAGAAGCTGTCCTTCGATGACCTGCTGAAGGATGAGGACTACCAGAAGGAGTTTGAGAAACGGGTCAGCAGACGGTCCGGCTACGAGGTGCGCAAGGCGGCACGGGAGGAGAGGGCAAAGCTCGCCCCCATGTACCAGGCTCTTGCCAGGAAGTACGGCATGGACGTATCCGACCCGGCCAAGATCGACCTGAACGCGCTTTCCGAAAAAGTGCTGGGCGATGACGACCTTCTGGAGCAGAGAGCGGCAGAAATGGGCGTGACTGTTGAAGGCGCGAGGAAGATCCTCAACGCAGAACAGCAGCTCCAGGAGGCCGAGCGCATCCGGCAGGAGGAGGCGGACGCCCGCGAGTGGCGGGAGATCGAACGGCAGGCGGAGGCGCTGCGGCAGATCTATCCCGGCTTCGATCTGGGCGCGGAGATGGAAAACCCGCAGTTCGGGCTCCTGCTGAGGAACAACATGCGCGTTGGTGTGGAAAACGCCGTGCAGAACGCCTTCCAGACCGTCCACATGGGCGAGATCATGAGCGGCGCTATGCAGTACGCCGCACAGAAGACACGGCAGCAGGTGTCCAACAGCATCCAGGCGGGCGCGAACCGGCCCGCAGAGAACGGCGCGGCATCGGCTGCCGCCCAGTCCCACATCGACCCCAGCAAGTTCACCCGGAAGGATATCGAGGATATCCGCAAGCGCGTGAACAGCGGGGAACACATCACCTTCCGATGAGCGGAAAGACGGATCCCTTCGTCCCCTTGCTCCTCGGAATGACATCACATGAGAGGAGAATACAACATGTACATCTTTGATCTGCAGCGCTTCGCCGGCGGCGGCGGTGAGCTGACCAACACCACAACCAACTACGTCAACTCCTACACCGCCGCCACCACGGCTTTCGACACCGTCAACAAACTGACGCCGGAGATGAAGACCTTCTACGACACCGCCTTGCTGGAAAACGCACGCCCCGAAATGGTGCATGCCCAGTTCGGCCGCTCGCAGAACATCCCCAAGGGCCGCGGCAAGACCATCGAATGGCGCAAGTTCAACACCCTGGCCAACGCCGGTCAGCTCACCGAGGGCGTCATCCCCACCGGCCAGAAGATGGGCGTCAGCGCCATCACCGACAGCGTGGATCAGTACGGCACCTACGTGTCCGTCTCCGACCAGCTGGAGCTGACCGCCATCGACCCCATCATCATGGAGGCCCAGACCGAGCTGTCCGCCTCCGCAGGCCGCACCCGTGATGAGCTGATCCGCAATGACATCATCGCCGGCACCAGCGTCATCTATGCCCAGAAGGACGTCAGCGGCGTCAAGACCGACGTCACCAGCCGCGCCAATCTGGACGCCACCGCCAAGCTCACCCCCGACACCGTCAACCGTGCCGTGACCTTCCTGAAGAAGAACCACGCACCCACCATCAACGGCGATTACGTGGCCATCATCCACCCCAGCGTGGCCTATGACCTGCGTTCCAATCCCGACTGGATCGACGTACACAAGTACGCCCAGCCGGACGAGATCTTCGAGGGCGAGATCGGCAAGCTCCACGGCTGCCGCTTCGTTGAGACCACCCAGGCGAAGATCCTGAAGGGCACCGGCTGCCCCAGCGGCCTGGCCGTGTACCTGACCCTGTTCCTGGGCAAGGACGCCTACGGCACCGTCGGCGTTGACGGCGGCGGCCTGGAGATGATCGTCCACGACAAGCACGAGGCCGGCGGCCCCCTGGACCAGTTCAGCACCATCGGCTACAAGCTGATGACCAACGGCGCCAAGATCCTCTACGAGGACCGCATGGTCCGCGTGGAGTCCTGCGGCGCCTACAGCGCCACCGATTCCGCCAACTGAGACAGCACGGATTGCGCCAGCCTTTGTCTGCGACGAAGGAGCAGCAACAAAGGCAAGTACCCTTGGGGTGCCGCGCCGCCTTCGGCGTCTCGCAATGACGGGGGCGGGGGAAGCGGATTGCCACGGCCCCTCCGGGGCCTCGCAATGACACATCATTCGGCGTCTCGCAATGACAGACTGACAGGGGAGGGCCTGCGCCCTCCCCGACGATAAAAGGAGGATTTATCCATGGCTACCAAGAAAACCGAAGAGGTTGCAGAGAAGACCGGGATCGAGATGGATCCCTGGCAGGACATGGTGGAGATCACCCTGCCCCGCCATCCCAAGAACGAGCAGAACTTCCAGTTCGTGGCGGTGAACGACCGCCGCTTCCAGGTGCCCCGCAGCGGCAAGCCGGTCATGGTGCCGCGCCCGGTGTATGAGGTGCTGATGAACAGCGCCGAGCTGCGCGACTACGCCGCCGACCGGAAGGGCGAGCTGGCTGACGAGTCGAAGTAAGCACGAAACACATAGGGCGGGAGAGGATCCCGCCCTTTTTCCGTAGGGAGTGATATACATGAAAGTAAACGAGCTGATGGAGAGCGTGGAGCGGCTCCATCCCAACCAGTTTACCGAGCAGGACAAGGTGAGATGGCTCAACGAGGTGGAGGCCACCATCTACCGCGAGATCGTGCTGACCCATGAGCATGAGGACGGCGCGGAGATGCCGGTTTACAGCTGCGCCAGCGACACCGACGTGCTGCTGGCGCAGGACCCGTACAGCCGCCTGTATCCACTGTGGATGGAGGCGCAGATCGCCTGGCACAACCACGAGTCGCTGAAGTACGACGCCGCGGCGCAGGCCTTCAACGACGCATACGGCGCTTTTCGGAACTGGTACAACCGCACCCACATGCCCCTTGGCGCCGTGGACCACCTGCATCTGGTGGATCGGACGTGGGGGTGGCGCTGATGCAGCTGCCAGTCTTTAAAAACCGCAGCTCCGGCCGGAGCCAGGAGATGATCAGCGAGTTCCGCGGCTATGATCGCCGGGAACGGATCGCCGAAGGCGCATGGCACGACGAGGAGGGCTTCTCGGCGGAGCACTATCCGGTGCTGTCCACCAGGCGGCCCAGAAAGACGGTGCGGGATCTGACCGCGCCGGCAGGGCTGGCCTCCAAGGACGGGCTCATCACCATCGAGGGGCCCAACGTTATCTACAACGGCATGGCCATCGACCTGGAGCTGACAGCGTCCGGCCCCAAGCAGCTCATCAGCATGGGCGCCTATCTGCTGGTCTGGCCCGACAAGAAATATCTCAACACCAAGGACCCGGAAGACCACGGGAGTTTGGAAAAGTATTTTTCCAACGTGGGCGGCGATGTGTCCGGCGTGCAGATCTCCCTGTGCGACGGAGACGGAAACGCCTATGACAAGACGCCCACCACGGCGGCTGTGGCGCCTACGGAGCCGTCGGACGGGGACTACTGGATCGACACCTCCAACGCCGACGTGCCGGTGCTGAAGCAGTGGAACGAGGGCCTGGGCTACTGGGTGCAGATCCCCACCACCTATGTCCGCATCAAGGCGCCCTACGACCAGAACAGCCCGAACGCGACCTATGGAACCAGCATCAGTGACGGGTTTTCCGCAGGGGACGGCGTGACCATCGCTGACCTGGGCAGCCCGGCTTCCCAGACGGACGCCGGAAGGCAACTCTATGCGCTCAACGGCTCCCGCGTGGTTCGAGCCGTGGGAGACGGCTACATCGTCGTGGAAGGCCTAATCAGCGGCGCCTATTCCTGGTACTGGTCTGCCGGGATCACGGTGAGCCGCAGCGTGCCGGACATGGACTTCGTCACCGAGTGCGACAACCGGCTGTGGGGCTGCAAATACGGCACGGTGGACGGCAAGCCCATCAACGAGATCTACGCCAGCAAGCTGGGGGACTTCAAGAACTGGAGCTGCTACCAGGGCCTCAGCACAGACAGCTACACCGCCAGCCGGGGCAGCGACGGCGCCTTCACCGGCGCCATTACCCACATGGGACACCCGCTGTTCTTCCGGGAGAACAGCATCGAGAAGGTGTATCCCTCCGCCAACGGCGCACACCAGATCGTGACGGTGGAGGGACGGGGCGTGCAGAAGGGGTGCTGGAGGTCGCTGACGATCGTGGGCGAGACGTTGTACTACAAGAGCCGCTCCGGCGTGTGCGCCTACACCGGCTCCCTGCCGGTGCTGATCAGCGATGAGCTGGGCGACGACGTCTATGAGGACGCCCGCGCCGGCACGGACGGCAGCGTGCTGTATCTGTCCATGCGGCGCTCCGACGGCACATGGCATCTATTCACCTACGACACGGCACGTGGCATCTGGCACCGGCAGGACGCCACGCGGGCGATGATGTTCGCAGCCGACGAGGGCAGGCTCTACTGGATCGACGAGGATAGGAGCCGACTGGTCTGCGCGGCAGGGGACGAGCGGGAAAACTTCCCGTGGCAGCTGACCTCCGGCGTCATCGGCCACGACATTGCAGAGCAGAAGTATATCTCCCGGTTCCTCTTCCGTGTGGAAACGACAGGAAGCGTGAACCTCCAGGTGCGCTACGACAACGGGCCATGGCAGGACAAGGGCGCCCAGCTGGGGCGCGGCCTTGGCACCATCGTGCTGCCGGTGGCCCCGCGGCGGTGCGACCACATGCAGTACAGGCTCAGCGGCAAGGGGGCCTTCACCATCTACAGCATCACCAAGTACGTGGAGCGGGGCTCCGACGCGGCTTGGTAGAAGGGAGTATCGACATGGCAAACGAGAAAAAGAAGAACGGCCTCACCGTGACGGCCAGCGGCTACAAGCCGTCCGCCTCGGTGCAGGCGGCGCAGTCCCGGCTCAACGAGGTGCAGGGCCAGCGTCCGGCGGCATACCAGAGCAAATACAGCCAGCAGATGGACGACATGTTCTCCAGGATCCAGAACCGGAAGCCGTTCCAGTACGACCTCAACGGGGACATGCTCTACCGCCAGTACCGGGACCAGTACCAGAATCTGGGGCGGCAGGCCATGATGGACACCATGGGGCAGGCGGCGGGGCTCACCGGCGGCTACGGCTCCACCTATGGGCAGAACGTGGGCCAGCAGGCCTACCAGGGTTATCTCCAGCAGCTCAACGACAAGATCCCGCAGCTCTACAGCCTGGCGCTGGACCGCTACAACAGCGAGGGGGACGATCTCTACAGGCAGTACGGACTTCTGAGCGACCGGGAGGCCACCGACTACGGACGCTACCGCGACACCGTGGGCGATTGGCGGGACGATCTCGGCTTCGCCTACCAGATGTTCGGCGACGAGCGGAGCTTCGACTACGGCGGATACCGCGACGCTGTGGACGATTACTGGCGGCAGAAGAACTTCGATTATCAGGTCAGCCGCGATCAGGTGGCCGACAGCCAGTGGGAGCGCAGCTTCGCCGCCCAGCAGGCGGCGAGGGCAGCGGCACAGCGGGCGGCGGAGCAGAAGGACTGGGAGGCCGCCTACCAGGATCTGCTGGACAAGCAGTTTTTCGGCAACGAGAACTATGAGAGGGTGTCGGGGACGAAGCAGAACACCTACGAGGTGGAGGGCTTCGGCACGATCAGCCAGAAGGAATACGACGACATGCTGGCCGCGGGGCTCATCGACGAGGCCACCGTGGACCGCTACGGCGTGATGCGCACCCGCATGCGTAAGGAATCCCAGAATGGCCTGCCGACCACCGGAGGATACCTGTGGTCGCTCATCAGATAATACGGAGGTAACGCTACCATGCCGAAGAAGAGAGAACTGGAGGAACAGAGGCTGCGGCTCCAGCAGGAGCAGGCGCGTCAGATCCAGGCGATGAAGGGCCAGATCCCTGCGGTCTACGACGCGGCCTACAACGCCGCCATGCGTCAGCAGGCGGAGGCGAACACCGCGCGGCGTCTGTACAACACTTATCGGCGGGAGTATGAGGACCGCATGCGGAGCGGCGGCAAGGTTCGGCGCGGAGGCGGGGAGGAGGCATACAACCGCTGGAGAACGGATACCTACGCCAAGGCGAGGGCCGGCACGGCTTCTGCCGGTGAGATCGCTGCGCTGCGCGCCGTGATGGGCCGGGAGGCACGGGACGAAGCCAAAGGCTATGATTATGCCGCCGCGCAGAAACGGCTGGAGGAGCTGGCCAGAGGGCGTGACTCCTATGAGAAGGCGACGCGCGGCAGGAAAAAGGACGAGGAGCGAAACGCCGTGCTGAGCCGGATGGACCAGGAGATCAGCCAGCTGTCCGGGGAAATGGGCAAGGCCCGCGCCGCGTATGAAGACGCCAATCGGGAGGCGGAATACGGCAAGAGGCAGGATCACCCGCAGAACTTCTGGGAGACGCTGCTGAACGTATCGGCGCGGAACACCGGCGGGCCTCAGAGCGCACTTCCCGGCATGACGGACGTGGGGGACGCCGGCGGCGTTGTTCGAGCGGGAGCGGCCCAGTTCGCGTCCGGTTTTACCAACGCGGCGGGTACGCTTCTGGAGGGCCTGGGCAAGGTCAATGACGCCGCCTTTGACGCACAGCATCGCCAGCAGCGGACGGCGGCGGAGAACTCCCTCGCATACTGGACGGAGATGCTGGAGAAGGCGGAGACCGAGGATCAGCGCAAGAGGGCGAAGGAGCAGATCGCCCAGAATGAGCGCATCCTCGCAGGCCTTGAAAGGCTGAAAAACGGGAACACAGCGGATATCGACAGCGCGGCGCAGAGCGTATACGGCACGGCGGACAGGATGTCTGAATACGGCGGCGTTGAAACGGAAAAGGCCAAGGATCTGCTTCGGCGCACAAGCGCGGGAAAGGTAGGCGATCTGCTGGTGGACGCCGGCGTCAGCGGAGTGCAGATGCTGGGAGACGCCGCCATCAACGCCCTGCTTCCCGGAACCGGCCTTGCCTCCATGGGCACGCGTGTGTTCGGACAGGGCGCGCAGGAGGCCAGACAGGCCGGCGCGTCCTTCGGCCAGCAGCTGGCCTATGGCGCCGGAAGTGCCGCCGTCGAGGTGGCCACCGAGAAGATGTTCGGTGTGTTTGACAAGGTGTATGGCAAGGGTTGGCTTGATAACACGAAACTGGCCAAGGGACTTGCCGGCGCTGTGGAAAAAATGCAGCTGTCTCCGGCGGGACGGACGGCTCTGTCTCTTCTCACCAACCTCGGAGAGGAGGCTACGGAGGAGCTGGTGTCCGGCGTGCTGAATCCGGCGCTGAAGACAATTTACAACGGAGAACACGTTCATCTGAACCCTATTCGGTATTTTGCAGAGGATGTTGATTGGAGCGACACACTCCATGATGCTTTGGTTGGCGGTGTCCTGGGCCTGTTCGGCGGCACCAATCACATCGTAGAAAACGCCGGGAAGACAAAGGCCATGGGGGAGCAGTACGGAGCCGACAGCGAGGCGTTGGTGCGGGAGGCATTGGAGCTGGACCCGGACAACAAAACGGCGCAGGCGGCCCGGAAACAGCTGGAGCGCGGCGAAAAGCTGAAGGACGCCACCATCCGCCGCATCGTGGAGGAGAATGAGAAAACCGCCAAGGCGGAGCGGGAGGCGGTGGACGAGGCCGCGAAGGAGATCGCGGAGGAGTTCGGCGAGGAGGCCGCCAATGCGTTCCGGGAGGGGAAACCGGACGGCGTGGAGCTGGACAGCTACCGCGACGCATTCCGGGAGGCCTATGAGTACGGAAGAGACACGGCTGCCAGAGACGATGCGGCTGGTCTGGATGCGGCACAGGAGGCCCTCAAGGATTCCGGTGTTCCCGCTGAGTCTTTGGAAAACGCCTATGAGGCCGGGCGCAGCCAGGAGCGGAAGATTATGCCGCCCCGGAGCAGAGCGCACATCGATATGGACTACGTGGAGTCCCGGTTCGGCAAGGCGGGCGCCGAGGTCTATCAGATGGCACGGACCGGCAACGTGGATCCTGTTGTGTTCGACAGGGCCTTCAACACGGCATACCAGTACGGCACGGCAGGTGCGACCGAGGAGCAGGCGATCCGCGCCGTCCGTGGAAACATCCCCGTATCCGCTGTGCAGGCGGCATACACGGTGGCCAGAGAACAGGCCGCCTTCCGTATGCGGGAGCAGCGCATCAAGCTGGACGCCGCCAAGGTGTCCACCAGACGCGGACCCGGCACCGTTACCTTTGACGGCGTGAATACCGCCGGGCTGACCGGCACTCAGCGCGCACAGATCCAGGTGATCCGAGGCATCTCCAAGGTGTCCGGGATCAACGTGAGGTTTGTCGAGAACGCCGATTTCAAGGGCGCCAACGGCTCCTATGACCCCAACACCAATACCATCACCATCGACGTCAACGCAGGCCGCTACAGCGCCGATGACATCAACGACGTGGTCATGGGAAAGACTATGAGCCACGAGCTGACCCACTTCATCCAGCACAATAACCCGGAGGCATACGAGGAGCTGAAGAAGTTCGTCTCTCAGCATCTGATCGAGAAGGGCATGAGCCTGGATCTGCTGGCGGACGAGAAGATCACCAACTCCAAGGGCGAGCTGACGCCGGACCAGGCCATCGACGAGGTGGTGGCGGACGCCTGCGAGAATATGCTCAGGGATACCACAGCCATTGACACGCTGGCCAAGGAGAACTGGGGATTGTTCAAGCGCATCCGCAACTGGCTGCGCAATTTCCACAACGCCCTCAAGCGCGCTTTTGCCGGGGAAGGCTATACGCACCCGGAAGCCAAGGCCATGCTGGACAAGGCAGCCGAGCTGCAGAAGATCTGGGACGACGCTTTCGTCCGCGCTGTGGAAAACTATCAGCAGACGGCGGATGGAAGGGTGGCCGTGGAGATGGCCGGCAAAAACGGCGAGACCGTCGCCGTGAACGACGGCAACGGCCACGTGCAGGCCAGCATGCGCACCTACCGCGAGGGCGGCAGGGAGCAGCTCAAGACCTACCTGGAGCAGCGCGTAAAGGACAAAGCCATTACACGCGAAGAGGCGGACGACATGATCTCCCAAATGGACGACATGTACAAACTGTGCCAGTCCTTTGCTGACCAGTACGCCCTGTTCGGCCAGTGGAGCGAGGCAGAGGTGCGGGTGGACCCCAAGACGGGCAACCCCATCTTCTCGGTGGTCAAGGCCAACGGCGAATACGCCATGAATCTCGACTTCTCGCTGGTGTGCAAGAAGCGCCGGACACTGGATGCTGTTTTTGAGCAGATGATCAATGATGGCATCATGGAAGACTTCGAGATGAAGGAGACCAGCATCGCCGCCATCAACGACATCATCCGCGACCACGGCTTTGAAACGGCCTGCGCCCTGTGCTTCGTCGACTCCAAGCGGTATCGCCAGGGCATCGTGGCGGACGCCTTTGTGGGCATGTACAACGAGCTGGTGCGGAGCATGATCAAGGACGGCCAGCACGCTGATGCCTTCAACTTCGGCGGCAACAGCCTCATTGTAAACGACGGAAAGGGCATCGACACGCTGCAGGACAGTGACCTGGACTTTACCCGCATCAACGAGGTGCTGAAAACCGAGGGGAAGAAGACCGTCCTCTACAAGATCGCCAAGGATCTGAAGGAGAACCCGGCAGACCGGAAACTGCTGATGCGCGGCGACTTCATGTCCGCCAAGGCATTCGACACCGTCAAGGAGACCAACCAGCGGATCATGGGCCTGTACAACGCCAAGAAGGGCGCAGGCGGCCCGAAGGCATCCAGCCTGGACGTGCAGTACCTGGGTGAGATCATCGGGCAGAAGAAGTTCAATGCTGAGAAGGCCTACTCCGTGGGCGGCGTGAGAATCCAGAGCTTCAGCGACTATATGCCGCGCCTGGTGTTCGACTACATGCAGATGATCGCGGATCTGTCCGCCAAGCAGCTGCCCGCGCACGCATATACCAAAGAGCCGCTGTTCGTTCTCCAGTTTGGCTTGTCCGGCATCAAGAGCAACATGAGCCTTGTGCCGGAAGTGGTGGAAGGCGGCGTGGCGCCCGGACTTGACAAGGACGGCAACTACGCGTGGCGGGACGGCCAGAGTTTCGGATCCACCGTGTACGGCGGCAGCAAGGCATTCATTCAGAAGTGCTATGAGATCATCGGCAAGAAGTACAACGGGCAGGACCGGCTGACGGCGGCAGAGGGCTATGAGCTGGCCAAGGCGATCCAGAATGCACCTGGCTACGGCGTCAACTGCGGCACCATCGCCGTGGGCGTATCCGACGAGCATATCCGCAAGATGCTCCGTGATCCCGACATCCGCATGGTGATTCCCTACCACAAGAGCAGCCTCAACCACATCGTCGCTGTGATGACCAACATCGACCGATACCACGACTATACCGGCGTGCAGAACACCCGCAGAGCGGACGGCACCAAGCTGACCAAGAGGCAGAAGGACTTCAACTACAACGAGGCCCTTCAGCGGCTTGGCGACGCCAAGGCCGCTGCAGACGAGTACAAGGCGTGGTGTGACAAGAAGGGGTATCTGCCCAAGTTCGATCAGTTCCGGGAAGAGGAGGGCTACTACAAGCTGCTGGAGGACTTTTCCACCTACGACATGAACGGTGAGTCCGCTCCGCAGGGCGGCGTGACGCTGACCCTGCCCGGAGAGGACAGCGCCTTCGGCTCTATGGCGGAGCTGATGCGCATGGGACTGGAGGAGGACGCTCTGCTGCAGGGCAAGCAGGATAAGGCGGTGCCGGAGATCGTGGCGGAGATCAAAAAAACGCTGCCCGGCATCGAGGCCAAGCAGCGTGTGCAGAAGAGTGAGCGGATTACCGCGGAACGTGATGCAGAGTATCTGGAGCTGGTAGGGAAGTACGAGAACGAGACGGGGTATCAAAAATCCTACACGGAAGACTATCTTGACCGGCTTGTGGCGGCGGCAGCGAAAGAGCATGGATATACTACGCCAAAGATTTACCACGGCACCCGTTCCTTTGGATTTACCGTGTTTGACACCAGCGGCACAAAACCGTATGCGCAGAAGGGATATATCTACGCTTCTACAAAGAGACAGGTAGCTGCCAACTATGCCGGTGATAATCACTATGCTGGTGTTAGACCCATCGGAACGAAGTACGATGGCGGCTCCTCTGCTGAGAGCATCATCAAGGATGCAAAGAGCGTATACGGCACGACATACAGAAAACCGACAAAGGAAGATATCGACAACCGAATCAGAAAGGATTACGCCGAAGCGCAAAAGGTCAGAGAAAAACTTAACGAGCTGTGGTCACCGCTGGACAATATTCCACAAGAGGTCGCTAACGCCGTCGATTGGATGACGGACATTATTAACACCACTGTGGATAACGACTTGGCGTGGCAGGTTGGGGCAGATGGAATCATCAACGGCACCAACGAAGAAAAGGTGGATTTGCAGAAACAGCTACAACATGACTTTGGTCGTCTGGAGGCAGATCGCGCTCTTGTGCGGGACTATTACGGTGAACACCGCAGCGAAATGAACGACGATCAGAAGAAGTATTTCAGATATCTGATGTCTTATGAGTTTGGCGACGCCCTCATTGATATCCAGTACGGCCTGTGCCAAGTGCTAACGCCGGACAATCTGCTTATCAATGGCGACAGTTTCGCGGACATGGCAAACCTTCGTGAGGCCATGGACGAAGTCCACAACATCGGCGCGTATCAGCTCTACGGCGATCTCGGAGACAAGCCATTCATCTTCGACGCAAACGGGGCGCAGTTCTGGGCGTTGAAAGTCCCGGAAGTTTCTGATGGATACACCGACACAGACACTGTCTGCAAGTGGGCGAAAGCGCACGGATATACGTCCGTAGTCATGAAGAACATTTATGACTACGGCGATAAGGCAGACAACTACGTGTTCTTCAATTCGGAACAGGTGAAATCCGCTGACCCCGTCACCTATGACGACAAAGGCAACGTGATCCCCCTGTCGAAGCGGTTTGATACGGGTAAAAGTGATATCCGGTATTCCAACCGGGACGTCGGCAGTTTCACCACGAAGGAGTCTATCGACGCCGAGGAATTGGAGCGGGAGATCAACAGCGCCGGGCTGCGGCTGACCAGCAAGGAAAACAACAAAAACAACGTGCGGATCAACAACTGGATCCGGGAGAACCACCCGGAGCTGGCCGGACTCGTCCACTTTGTCAACGACAAGGAGACGGGGCACGTGACGGTGAGCGAGATCCGCACGGCGGAAAGCGTGGAGGCGGAACGACAGACAAGAAACGAGGAGTACCGCCAGCGCGCAGCGCGCGAGAGCTTCAGAAAGCGCTATGAGACACCAAGCGGATACCAGGCGCTGTACGACGCCATCGAAAACCACCTGGAACGCGGCGGTTATACAGGCAGAGACGTGACGATCCACCGCACGCACAGCAGCGTGGGGTCGCTGTCCTTCTATGTGGAAGACGCGGCAAACGGCGTCACGATCAAGATCAGCGACCACAACAGCATCCGGCAGGAGATGGAGCATCCCGACACGCGGTTTGTGAATCTGCAGGAGTGCGGCGGCATCGGCGAGGTATGGCAGAAGGTGGAGAGTATTCTGCAAGAGGAAAATCGCTCACAGTATTCCCTCCGTTCGCCCACGGACATCTCCAGCCGGGAGCTGCTGGCCAACGCCACGGAGAGCGTGGCACGTGGGCCGGTGCAGAAGGAACTGCTGCAGCGCTACCAGGCCAAGGTGGGCGACATGGCGGAGATCCGGCAAAAGCTGAACGAACAGCGCAAGCTGCTGCGGGAGAATGAGGACGGTTCCCATCCGCTGAGCGCCGAGGAGCGGCTGAAGGCACAGAACCGGGCCAAGCTATATGCCGGGCAGTTGAACCGCGCGGAGAAGGAACTGCGGCAGATGGAAGCAACCGAGCCGATGAAGAAGATGATGGACCGGGAGCAGGAGAATTACCGGAAGATCATCGCCGAAGACGCTGCTCTGGCCGGACAGATGCACCAGGGCGCGAAGGACGCAGAATTGTTGCGGCGCTACAACAATCGGATGCAGCAGCGGATCGAGGCGGCACGGCGGAGCATGACGGAATACCGGCGCAAACGGTGGGACACCGAGGACCGGCGCAAGCTGCGCGGCAAGATCAGCGATGGTGTAAAGCGGCTGGATAAGATGCTGCGCAATCCCACAGACCAGAAGCATATCCCGGACGGCCTGCAGGGCGCTGTGCTGGAGATGCTGGAGGTTTTCACCAACGACACCAGCGTGTTCGACAGGAATAAGCTGGCCCGCGTGACGGCGGAGTACCAGAAACTGAAGACTGCGGACACCAACCTGGGCGGCCAGTTCGACGAGGATATCCCGGAGATGCTGAACGTTCTCACCGAGACCATCGGCGGCAGGCGGCTGTCAGAACTGAGCGCCGACGAGCTGCGGATGGTGCGGGACGTGGTAGAACACTTCGCCTTCATCGTGAAGAACGAGAACGCCATCTTTGTCAACGGCAGGCGGGAGAGCCTGGCGGAGGCGGCGGAGAGCGTGATCGCCCAGAGCGAGGAGCGGGGGCACAAGGTCAGCGCAGAGCTTGGCAGGGCAAACGGCCTTGCGCGGCTGTTGACCGACGGAAACATCAAGCCGGAATACTTCTTCCGTGATATCGGCGGCGCACTGCAAAAACTGTGGAAAGACGTCCTGCGGGGCCAGAGCCGCTACGCCTTCAATCTGCAGGCGGCCAAGGAGGCCAAGGAGAAGATCCAGAAGGAGACCGGTTACAGGGAGTGGTGGAATGACAAGACCACCTATACCGCCGCCACGGAGACCGGGCAGGAGATCACGCTGAATATCGGGCAGGCGCTGAGCCTGCTGGCCACCTACCAGCGCGAGCTGGCGGCCGGCAACACCAGGCACGTTACTTTGGGCGGCTTCCTCTACGCCGAAGATCTGAAGAAGCGGGCCAAGCTGAAGGACATCAAGAACGGACAGATCCCCGGCATGCAATACAAGACCGAGAACCGGGAAGCACACCCCATGAGCGTGAACGACATGGATGCGCTGACGGACTGGCTGCGGAAGGTGGATCCCCGGACGCTGGACTATGTGGCGCGGATGGTGCAGTATCTCAGCGAGGACATGTCCGCGCTGGGCAACGAGACCAGCATGGAGCTGTACGGATACCGAAAGTTCGGCGAGGAGTATTACTACCCCATCAAGAGCGCGGACGAGTTCCTGAAGCAGGAGCCCGGACAGGCCGGTTACGACAATACCCGGTGGAAGCATAAGGGCTTCACCAAGTCCGTGATCCGCGGCGCAAACAATCCGTTTGTGCTGATGGACTTCGACGAGGTATGGGGACAGCACGTGAGCCAGATGTGCATGTATAACGGCATGGCGGCGGCCCAGGACAACATCGTCCGCCTGCTGAACTACAAGCACAGCGTCAGCGATCTTGAGCCCAGCACCAGCGTGAAGGCGGCTTTCAAGAGCGGCTACGGCGAGCGGGCGTTCCAGTACATCGACACCCTGCTGTCCGACCTGAACGGCGGCGTCATGATCGACCCCCGCGAGGGTGCCATGAACAGTATGATCAGCCTGTTTAAGAAGAACGCCGTGTTTGCGTCCATGTCCGTGGCCATCCAGCAGCCCAGCTCCATCGCCCGAGCCATGGCGGTGATGGATCCCAAGTACCTGGTGATGACCGCCGCCAGCAAGAGAAACTATAAAGAACTGATGAAATACAGCGGCGTGGCCATCATCAAGAATATCGGCGGCTTTGACACCAACACCGGTCGAAGCGGCGCGGACTGGCTGATGACCGGGCGGAAGAGCAATCTTCTGGAGAAGTATGAGACCGCCGCCACATGGCTGCCGCAGAAGATGGATGAGGTCACATGGGGGCACATCTGGAACGCGGTGAAAGCCGAGATAGCCGACACCACAGACCTGAAGGGCGAGGAATACTACCGGCGTTGCGGGGAGCGTTTTGACGAGGTGATCGAGCTGACGCAGGTGTATGACTCCGTGCTGACACGAAGCGAGAACATGCGCAGCAAGAGCGGACTGGTGAAGGCGGCTACAGCGTTCATGGCGGAGCCTACCACTACGCTGAACATGGTGGTGGACGCCCTGCACAACGCCAAGAAGGACCCCAAGCAGCTTGCCCGAACCATGGGTGCTGTGCTGGCATCTATTCTGCTGAATAACCTGCTGAAGGCCATTGTGACGGCTCCGCGGGACAAGGACGAGGACCGCACGTGGATCGAAAAGTATGTCAAGAAGCTGACCGAAGGCATCAAGAACGACATCAACCCCATGGGATACATCCCGCTGCTGAGTGATGTGCAAGATATGCTGGATGGCTACACTGTGGAAGCCAGCTATGCCAGTACGGTGTCTGACTTGATAGAGGCCGTGCAGAAGGCGTACAAGGACCCCACGGTGGACAGCGGCGTGGACGCAATCGCGGCCATCAGCGGCGTGTTCGGCGTACCTACCAAGAATCTAGTGCGGGATGTGCGCGGCGTGTTGAACACCTTCGTCAACACCCGCCCGCTTGATGAGACTACCAAGCGCGGACTGACGAAGGCCTTTGAGGAGGGCCTGGGTCTGAAGACCGCCCTGAAGGACGACATCGAGAACCTGTACAAGGCGGACCGCAGCGGAGATGCGGCCCAGCGGCAGAAAATGCTCAGCGAGATCGGTCTGGAGTATGAGGACAAGGTGAAGCACTTCCTCAATGCCGGATACGACAAGGATGAGGCCGCAAAGAAGGCGCGGACATCTGTCAAGAAGGCGGTGACCAGTTATCTCAAACCGCTCTATCAGGCGGCGACAACAACGGCAGAGAAGAACAAGCTCAAGTCTCTGGCGCTGAGGATCTACGTGGGCGGGAAACAGGTATTTAACGGCTACAACTTCGACAAAGACTGGGGGAACTAAAGCAAAGCGGGTGGGGGTATAGAGAAGCCCCCCGCCCGCTTGCTATTATGGAACCGAGAAATTGAGGTGAGAACATGGTCAATTTGATCCCGCCCCCGGAGATGGCGGACCGCAAGACGTTCGACTGGCTCTACCAGCTCTATGAGTGGCTGAGCGTCCGGCTGGGCGGCGGCGAAGCTGTGTCCGGCTACGAGGCGCAGAGCCGGGAGGGGCAGCAGAAGGCCTTCAAGAGTATGGCCGTCAGCGGCGATTATGTGCAGAAAAATGGTTTTACGGCGGCGGTGCGAGACGCCATCTGCCCGGTGGGCGGACTGTATGCAACCACCGGCGACGCCGATCCGGCGGATCTGCTGGGGGGTACATGGAGCCTTGTGGCAGAGGATGTACGGCTCATGCTGGGCGAGAGCTCCGCGATCATCTCAAGGGTGAACACCGTTTCAGACGGCCAGCGAAACGCCTTTGTCGGATCGACCGGCAGAGATGGAATATCGTTTGGCCCGGTCATGAGTCTGTGGCAGCGGCTGACGTAAGGAGGAAACAACATGAGCAAAAGCGGCGTGAAACAATTCATGCAGATCGACCTGCACGGCATCGAGGCGTACTGGGATTACCTGGACCGCATCGAGGTGCTGTTTGCGCAGACCTATGAGGACGCACCGGTAAAGACCGCCGTGTGGCGCGCAGACGGCGGCGGAGACTGCTGGCGGTACGAGGACTCCTTGCTGGTGCTTTGGACGCGGGAGGACACCGCCCTGTTCGAGGAGCGGCGGGGCTTCGTCGTGGACATCCGCCCCACGCTGAAAAACGGACTGGACGTGCCGGTGCAGCCGGCCATGGAGGAGATGTACTGGAGCCTCTTTGACAACGGCGGCGCCGGCGGCGACAGCCCGGTGATCATCGGGGCGGCCCACCCCTTTGAGGAGGATCCCTCCAACGCGGAGGCATACCGGCAGCGGGCGCTGCGGTGCATGGCAAGCTGGCTGACCCACGACTATGTGGGCAAGGCCATCACCACCGAGAGCGGCACGGCTGCACACGGGATGAAGACGGCAGGTGTCAAGACCGTATACCAGTACGGCTTTAGCGGCTATATCAAGGCCGCCATCGGCGACTTTGACTATGACCAGACAGTTGATGTGACGGACGGCGACGGCACCGTGTACGAGGACTGCCGGGCCATGGAGATGGACTGCTGCACATTTGCCAGCTTGATCACCAAGGGATACGACTTCGACAGCTCCATCTACAAGGACGCCGCCCTGCGCACCTATGAGGACAACGCAACAAGAGGCGGCACAAATACCGGCGAGAGCGGGGAGAACCTGCGGAGCTTTTTGGCAAAAGCCATCAATCAGGCCACATGGCCCTACAGGGCAGACCGCACCGCCTACATCGGTTACGACGGAAACAACAACGTGACCACCGATGAGTGGGCGGAGACGCTGTTTTACAGCGGCAACAGATTCAATCTGTTTTCGATCAAGACTGCCGGAGCGGAGTCTGTGATCTACCCGGAGGCCGTGAAGACACTGCGCTCCGGCGACCTGGTGTTCTGGGGGAGCGGGAAGGACAGCCGGAAGGACCAGTTCTACGGCATCCACCACCAGGGCATCTATGTGAGAAGCCTCGATGAACTGAACCAGTATGCGCCCGGCTATAAGTTCCGGATCTCCGACACCGGGGAGGAGGACCGATATGACGATGGCCGGTACGGCTACATCGTCCATGTCTACTCCAGCGGCGTCCCCAACAGGTGGGTCAACGTGCTGCGGGTGGACACCATGCGCTGGGCAGCGGAGCAGCTCGGCGCGAACGATCCGTGGCACAGGGTGTGGACCGTGCATGTGGTTCCCAACACCCTCAACGTCAGCGGAGGCATGGAGGCGGCGACCTCGTGGCGCAACGCATGGGGCAAGGCCATCCTGACCAACTGGCACGATACGTCCCGGTCCTGTACCATCCGCACCGCAAACGGCGGCGCACACAGCCCCAGCTTCGGACAGAGCGGCCTGCTGGTGCTGAACAATGTGGACTTCAACAGCATGATCGAATCGGGCCTGTACCGTTTCAGCTACGACAAGGAGGATGCCCCGCTGAGCACCAACCAGCACATGCCGGAGGTGGCCATGGGGTATCTGGAGGTGGTCAACCCGGTAAACGACAGATTCCCGGAGCACGGCACCGAGACAGCGTTCTGCACGACACAGACATACACCGCCATCACAGACACGGAGATGCGGATCTACAAGAGGTGGACGGGACGGCATGAGACGGTATTCGACACCGTGGACGGCGAGCAGGTGGCCATGGCGCGGCGCTGGACGCCGTGGTACAAGGTGTTCGACAGTACCGCTGCGACGGCTATCGGTACCGTTCAGAAGGTGCTGCCCATGGCGGAGAAATACTTCTAAGGAGGGAAACAGATGGACGTAACAATCAGCGGCTGCCGGATCATCGCAAGGCCCCATGATGCGGTGATCCTGGGTGAGCTGCCGCGTGAGGGGGATCCCTGCTATCCCAGCGAAAGCGGCGATGATGAGGGCAAGGTGAGCCCCAGAGACCAGTACGGCCTTTACACGGAGGATCCCGATAATGCCGCCGCTTATGAAGCGCGGGCGCTGGAGTGCCTGGCCAGCTGGCTGACGCATGACTATGCCTCAACCGCGCTCAACACGGAGCATGGCAAGACCGACACCGACGCCACAACCGGCGAGACGGTGCGGCCTGTGTTCCGCTATGGCGCACATGGATACATCAAGGCGGCTACCGGCGCATTTCACACTACCATCGGAGAGGACGTCATCGACAAGGCGCAGGCCGCTGCTGCGGCGGAAGCGGAAGAAGAGGCGGCTGCCATTGAGCAGGAGGCCGCAGAGCAGGCGGCGCAGACCGATGACCCGGAGGAGGCGCAGGCGATCCTGGATGCCGCCGCCGAAGCCGCGGCGGAGATCCGCAAGGAAGCGACCATGGAGCGGTACCAGCAGTTTCACGAAAATATCCACGTGGGCGTTGAATACGACGCCGACAGCGACACCTGCGAGTACGACGCAAGGTGCATGGATATGGACTGCTGCACCTTTGCCAGTCTCATCACCAAGTGTTACACCTATGAGGACAGCATCTATCGGGACGTGGTGCGCGGGGCCTACGACAATGCCAAGGCACTCGACCAGGCCACGTTCGCCTATCGCTCGGACAGACTGACGTATCTTGGCCACGACGCCAACAACAACGTGACAACGGATGAGTGGGCCGAGGGCCTGTTCTACAGCGGCGTCCGCTTCCGGCTGTTTTCGACCACGGAATACGGCAAGGGAACGACCATCTACCCCAAGGCACTTGAGGGGCTGCGGTCCGGCGATCTGGTGTTCTTTGGTATTGGCAATGTGAAGCGCGAGGCACAGTTCCTGGGCATCCACCACATCGGCATCTACGTCAAGGACTTGAAGGAGCTGGAACAGTACGCACCCGGATACACCTTCCACATCTCCCAGGACACAAACGGCTCGGAGTACACGGACGGCCAGTATGGCTATATGGTCCATGTTTACGGACACGGCAGTCCCAGGTATGTCAACGTATTGCGCGTGGATACGCTGGAGTTTGCCGCGAGGTATTATGAGCCGCGGGAGGATCGGCCCAGCGCCGTGAGACCGGAGGTGCCGTGGCACTACGTTTACGTATGCCACGTTGTTCCCAATACCATCAACACGGCGGGCGGCATGGAGGCCAGCACCAGCTGGCGCAACGCTTGGGGCAAGGCCTACTTCAGCAACTGGCATGATACTGGGAGGTTCTTCTCGATCCGGTCCTATAACGGTGGCGTTCATACCACCAGCTTGGGGCAGAGCGGCTTCTATCTGGCCAACGGCGTGGATTTCAACAGCATGATCGAGAACGGTCTGTACCGGTTCAGCAGCAACACAACGGACAACCCCATCAGCGCCAACTCCAACATGCCCATCGCGGCCATGGGATTCCTGGAGGTGGAGGGCAATCCTGTCACAGACCGGTTCCGGGAGAACGGCGTAAACAGCGTGTATTTTACCACACAGACCTACACGGCCTTCCCCGGCGACAACTACATGGTGGTCTATCGCCGCTGGATCAACGCCGGCGGGACAGCTTGGTCGCCGTGGTATAAGGTCTGGGACGCCGCCGATGTGGCGGGAGACACCAGCAAGAGCAAGCCCGCAGTGGTGCAGTCGTCTACGACTGTTCTGCCGATGGAAAAGAAGTATTTCTAAAGGTGAGAGAGAGGAGAAAAACCATGGCGATTCTTACACTACTTAAACACGAGAGAATTCTCAACCCGGATGGCAGCGATGCACACCGCGTTGTGCTTCTTTCTAATACCGAGCCCGGGAGTTCGGGGGTTATCACCGGCGCACAGGTCCCCGGCCTCAACGCTGACGACGTCATCGCCGCAGGCAGCGTGCTGATCACCCCCAACGCCAACTACATCGCGTTTGAAGACGGCGTGTTCACGGAGAAGGAGTGAGAGAGATGGGCAATGTGACAGATACCCTGCTGGCGGTGGCCGGTGTGCTGGGCGGCGGATCCGGCGGCGGAGGCGGAGGTGGAGAGGCCGTGCTGGTGAACAAGACCGTCACCGCCAACGGCACATACGCCTCCGCAGACGACAACGCCGACGGCTATTCCGAGGTGACGGTGAACGTGCCTTCCAAGGATTATGAGGCCAGCGACTGGCTGGATTTGTCGAAGCCTGCAGGCCGCATTGTCTCTAATGTGATGCCGACAGCATACAGTCACCAGTATGCTTTGACCAAACGAGCAAATGTGACACAAGCGTTTTTTACAGATGCTGTATATGTGTCAGCCTATATGTTTAATGATTGTGCTGGATTGAGGTCTTTTGTCGGCCCCAAAGTAGACTATCTCAATGCGGATGCATTTTATAATTGCACCAACATGGAATCCATAGACGTACTTGGTGGGCAAGGTTTTGGCACAGATATGGTAAGAGGTTCAACAAAGTTTAATACATTTGTCATCCGTGGCAACTCTGTTACACCAATCAGCAACATCAACACTTTCAGAGGAACGCCGTTTGCCAGCAACGGCAGCGGCGGAACGCTGTATGTGCCGTCTGCTCTGATCGCCGAGTATCAAAACGACACTAACTGGTCTACGATTCTGGGCTATCCCAACAACCAAATCAAGGCCATCGAGGGCAGTATCTACGAAAATCAGTACGCCGACGGAACGCCCATCAGTTAAGGAGGAACGGACATGATCGTACAGGAAACCTATGAATTGAATGGACGGCAGTTCATCCGCACCTACAGCGATGCTGGCCGCTATGTGGTGGGCGGTGTGCCGTCTGGAGAGTATGTCGAAGCCAACGACCCGGCGGAGTTGGGCCGCACCTATACCGAGGGTGAACTGATGCCTGCGGAGGATCGCATGGAAAGCTTGGCAGACAAGGCCGAAGCCTACGATATTCTTACGGGGGTGGTTGAATGACACCGCAGGAGAAGGCAAGAACGCTGAGGCCCTATATCGTCAAGGCCGCTGAATCTCTCACCGACGCGGATGCGCTGACCGCCATGGAGCTGTTTGCGCCGTGGGCGGTTGACAAGGAATACACAGCCGAAAAGCGCATCCGCTACGGTGGCAAGCTGTACCGCGTTGTGCAGAGCCACACCAGCCAGAGCGATTGGACGCCTGACGTGACGCCCGCACTCTATACCGAGGTGGCAGAGCCGGGGGACGGCACGCGAGACAAGCCCATCCTGTATAGCGGCAACATGAAGCTGGAGAAGGGCCTGTATTACACCCAGGCCGGTGTGGTGTATCTGTGTACCAGGGGCACCGGGAATCCGGTCTATGCCGATCTGAAGGATCTGGTGGGGCACTACGTGGAGGTCGCCGTATGACAGAAATCATTGTGTCGATCATCGGCGCAGTGGCTACCATTTTGGCCGTGGTGGTCAACAGCCGCCAGAGCCGCAAGGACATGATCGCCCAGCTTCAGCTTCAGCAAGAGCGGGCCGATGCCAAGATGGCTCAACACCAGGCCGTCACCGACACCAAACTGGAGGATCTGACCCGTGAGGTTCGGGAGCACAATAACTTTGCCAAGCGGATGCCGGTGGTAGAAGAGCAAATCAAGGTTATCAATCACCGGCTGTCCGACTTGGAGAACAAGACCGCATAAGGAGGTACGCCATGAAACTGAAAGACAAGACCTATGAGATTTTGAAGTGGCTGGTGGTGTGTGTTATCCCGGCGCTTACCACCTTCTACTGCGTACTGGACAAGGTGTTTACGTGGGGCTACGCTGAGACCGTGGCAACTGTTTCCGCCGCACTCTGCGCATGCATCGGCACCATTGTCGGCATCAGCTCCGCGCAGTATTACAAGGACGGTGGGACCGATGACTGAGAACCAGATCCGCCAGAGCGTCGTGGACACCATTGCGGCCTGGGTAGGCGGCAAACGCGGCGACGCCAAGCACGCTGACATTCTGGCAACCTACAACGGTCACACACCCCTGCCCAAGAACTACAAGGTGCAGGTGGGCGACGCCTACTGCGCTACCACCGTCAGCGCCGCATGGATCAAGGCTGGCGTGGAGAGCGTGGCCGTGTTGGAGTGCAGCTGCTCCCGCATGATGGAGCTGGCCAAGGCAAAGGGCATCTGGGTGGAGGATGACAAGCACATCCCCAAGCCCGGTGACGCCGTGATCTACGACTGGCAGGACGGCAAGGACTATGCTGCCACAGACAACAAGGGCGTCCCCGACCACGTGGGCATCGTGGAGAAGGTCGAAGGCAACACCATGACCATTATTGAGGGCAACATGACCCCCGGCAACTATGTGGGCCGCAGATCGCTGGCCGTCAACGGCAGGTACATCCGGGGCTTTGTGTGCCCGGATTATGCCAAACTGGCCACGCCGGAGCCCGTGACACCCGCCGTAAAGTCCACATGGGTGCAGCTGCCTGTTCTGCGCAAGGGCTCCAGCGGCGGCTACGTCAAGACTCTGCAGATTCTCCTGAACAAGTACAACGGCGCCAAGCTGGCCGAGGACGGCGTGTTCCGCGGCAAGACCCTGCTGGCTGTCAAGAACTACCAGACCTCCCGCAAGCTCGCCGCAGACGGCGTCGTGGGCGGTCTGACGTGGGCACAGCTGCTGAAGTGAGCAGCGATTATCACTTGCCGTCAAAGATGTTGTCAGAATAGCCGAAAACCGTTGGTAATCCACGGATTTAATATGGCTACGGACCAGAAGGCCGGGGGTTCGAATCCCTCACGGCGTGCCACAGCGAAAAGATGCGGAAAACGTTGGTATATCAGCGTTTTCCGCGTTTTTTTGTTCCTCTGTTTATGATTGTTCATGGAGCAAAAACAAGCAAATAAATGCATCCGCAGGCACGGATTTGTTGTCAAATTGTTGTCAGATGCAGAAGAGGACCGGGGTTTATCCCCCGGTCCTCTTCTGCATTTCATTGGTAACGTGTTCTTCCAGTTTTTTGATGCTCTCGGATTTCTTCTTCTGCCGCAAGTGCGTGTAGATGGCCATGGTCGTTTCCACGTTTGCATGGCCCAGGAGCTGCTGGGCGGTGTATTCATCCACGCCTGCCTCAAAGAGCATGGTGGCGTAGCCGTGCCGGAGAACGTGGGCCGTCAGCGTGGGCTTGTAGTGGTGGACGGTATACTTCTTTCCCTGCTTGCTGGTTCGCTGCTCCGGCTCGTCCGTGACAAAACCATGCTCCTTGCAGTAATGCATCCAGCGGCGGCGGTAGGTGGACTCTGTTAGAAACTTTTCGGCAGCCTCACCATGGAAGATGTAGTCGTCTGACTTGGCGTTCTCTGGCTTCTCATCTTTCAGTATGGACAGAAGATCCGGGAGCAGGGGAACGACGCGAACACCTGCGTCGGTTTTTGTTTCTGCGACCCTGGCTACGCCACCGGCATAGCTGATCTGCTTGGAGCATGTGATCTGCTTTCCCTTGAAATCCACATCGCGCCATTGCACCGCCAGGGCTTCGCCGCG